>UMAT01073165.1_pt1 | contig 45496 bp, 24 predicted proteins | sample 1963781 | NCBI WGS metagenome assembly UMAT01 (sample SAMEA4835923, study PRJEB28245) | human gut metagenome | biome: gut microbiome; material: fecal sample | place: Denmark | collected 2008
AACGCGTGCTGAAAGGCTGGTTTCCGATGAATCCGAAACGGAAGAAGGAATATGAACAGTAAAATTTCACGTATTTGAAAATAAAAAAGGGATATCTGAATGATATCCCTTTTTTATTTTCCCAATGTTTCCATCTATGTATTACGTAAAAAGGACATGCCACAAAATTTACTCCGCATCTCCTTCCGGTGCATATTCCTGCAAGGTCAGCTCTCCTCGCAACACACCCAGGGCATTCATGGCCAACGCACCCATTTCATCCTCACCGGGAATCACCACGATAGGCGCCAGTCCTTCCAACCACTCCCGCAGCCCGCGGATACAATAGTCATTGAAAGCAATGCCTCCCGTCAGAATCACGGCGTCGGTCTGTCCGTGCAGGGCAATATGCATGGCCCCTACCTGCTTGGCCACCGTGTAGAGCATGGCATCAAGCACCAATTTGTGTTTTTCGGCCCCGGCATGGGCCCAACGGATAATGCTCTGCACATCGGTAGTGCCCAGATGTGCCACCAAACCTCCCCGACCGTTGATCATCTTCCGGATTTCCGCGTATGTATATTTCCCGCTAAAGCACAAATCTACCAGCTGTCGGGCCGGCAGCGTACCTGCCCGCTCCGGACTGAAGGGTCCTTCCCCATTCAAGGCATTGTTCACATCGACCACTTTCCCATAGTGATGTGCGCTGACCGAGATTCCTCCCCCCAAGTGGGCCACAATCAGGTTCAGTTCTTCGTATTTCCGTCCAATACGGGCCGCATAACGTCGGGATACCGCCCGACTGTTCAGGGCATGAAAAATAGAGATACGGGGAAGCTCCGGGATACCGGATATACGAGCCAAGTCGCGCAACTCGTCCGTTACCACCGGATCGGCCAGGTAAGACGGACAACCGGCGCAATGCGCTATCTCGTCGGCAATCCAGGCTGCCAGGTTCGAGGCGTGTTCCATACTGGCATGCCACAAGTCATGCTTGATGCGCTCATTGATTTGATACACCCCGCCAGGAGTCGGTTTCAACAAGCCCCCGCGGGCAATCACGGCGTCAAAAGCAAGCGGAATGCCCGCCTTCTCCAGCGTATCGTGCACATGCGCACGACGATACTCATACTGCTCGTTGATATGGTGAAAGTCCGCCAGTTCCTTGGACGGATGTGCGATACTTTCACGCCACACGGGATTCTCATTCTCATAGACTGCCAGCTTCGTGGAAGTGGAGCCCGGGTTAATGACAAGTATTTTCATAAGGTCAGGTCTTATTCTTTTCGCGTCCCTGCCAGGCAAGCCAGTACCAGACTGTAGTATTTGGAGTTACCGGAGTCACTCCGCGAAGGCACTACCACCGGTGCAAGGGTTCCGGTGAGCATGCCTGCCATGTTCGCATCGCCAAACAAGGACAAGGTTTTGTAAAACGTATTGCCCGATTCGATATTGGGAAAAATCAGAATATCCGCATTGCCGACCACGGGAGAAGAAAGACCCTTTATCTCCCCGCTGTGCTTGTCGCAGGCGGTTTTGGCATCCATCGGTCCGTCGATGAAGACGTGTCCGAAACGTCCTTCCTGCGCCTCCTTCTTGAGTTCCACATAGCTCAGGGTGTGGGGAAACTTCTCGTTGACTTTCTCCGTACAATGAATAAGTGCTACCCGAGGCTCTTCGCAACCCAGCTTACGGCACAAATCCAAATCATGGGTAATCATTGCCCGGAACTGTTCCAACGTGGGCCGTGGAATGACTGCCGCATCCGAGAAAAACAACAGCTTGTGATACAAGGGAACCTGCGCCACCGTGACATGGCTCAACACGCCTCCTTCGGGCAACAGTCCTTCACCTTTCTTCAATACCGCCCGCAACAGGTTGTCTGTGTTGATGAGCCCTTTCATCAGCACTTCCGCTTCTCCCATACGTACCAGCTGCACGGCCAGTGCCGCCGCTTCATCGGGAGTACCCGCTTCGTAAATATGCACAAAATCGGGAGAAGCCGACCGCAAGTCGAGTGCTTCTTTCAAATGGGCTGAATCCGTCACCAAGAGGTATTCGGCAATTTCCTCTCTCAAGCTGCGGATAATCACATACTCCGTGTGCGGGTCGTTCGGGCAAACCACCGCCACTTTCCGCCGTATGCCGCGCGAACGCAGGCAGCTTACCATCTGAGAAAGGCTTCGAATTAATTCCATATCATTAGATTTTAAACAAATATGAGAAAATAATTTGAATAACTGTCTATCCGAGATGCTAATTAATGCTATACACGCTGGAAGGACCATCTGCAATGAATAACAAAATAACGACTTTATCTCCCTAATTGTGCCATTAATTCACAAGTTCTCTCTATATTTGCCTCACTTGCTAAAAAAGAATACACGCATGAAAACAAATTTTTCTTTCGATATTCAAGCCCTCGATGAGGGAATTCACAACCGTTTTCCGAATCATAAAGAAGCGCCACTCATCGGACTCACGGGAAACTTCAGTGACGGCAACCTGACCCTGGCACCGGGATATTACCAGTCTGTCATTCAAGCGGGAGGTGTACCGGTAATCATTCCACCCTACGAAGATATCAACTTACTTATCAACACCCTTGAACACCTGGACGGACTGCTGCTCACAGGCGGAGGTGACCTGAATCCACTGTTCCTGCACGAAGATCCGATTCGGGAACTCCATGGCATCAATCCTTACCGCGACCGGCAGGAACTGCTGTTGACACGTCTGGCGGCTCACCGGCAGATTCCGATACTGGGTATCTGCCGCGGCATCCAAGTGCTCAACGCCGCTTTGGGCGGTACGCTCTATCAGGACATTTATGCACAGAAAGAAACGCCGTCTATCAAGCACAGCCAGGATTTGGAACGGAGTTTCCCGTCACACCGGGTGGAACTGGCGGAGGGTAGCCTGCTGGCCCGTATTCTAAACGCCAAGGAAGTAGCTGTCAATTCCTTCCATCATCAGGCAGTAAAAGAGCCGGCACCCGGTTTTCGGATATCAGCTACGGCACCCGACGGGGTGATAGAAGCCATCGAAAGCACGGAATACAAATCCATGCTGGGCGTACAGTGGCATCCGGAATGTTTCATCCTGAATCAGGACAAATGCATGATGCCGCTCTTCGGATGGCTCGTCCGCGAAGCCCGCTCGTTCCGCAAAGCCAAGGAATTGCACCAGCGTCTGCTGATTCTGGATACGCACTGTGACACTCCGATGTTTTTCGACCAGCACATCCGCTTTGATACGCGCGACCCCAAAATCAAGGTTGACCTGCACAAGATGACGGAAGGACGGCAGGATGCCACCATCATGGTAGCTTATCTGGAACAAAAGGAAAGGACGGACGAAGCCTTGCTGGCGGCTACGGCCAAAGCCGACCGCTTGCTGAATGAGATTGAGGAGATGGTGGCCAGAAACTGCACCGCAATAGACATTGCGTATACGCCCAGCGACTTATACCGCCTGAAACGGAAAGGCAAGAAGGCCCTCATGCTGGGCATTGAAAACGGCTATGCCATCGGAAAAGACCTGAGCCGGGTGGCACATTTCCGCAAACGGGGAGTGGTGTACATGACGCTTTGCCACAACGGGAACAACGACATCTGCGGTTCAGCCCGCCGCAACGAAGAAAACCTGGGGGTTACTCCTTTCGGTGAACAGGTGATTCGGGAGATGAACCGTCTGGGCATGATGGTGGACTTGTCGCACAGTGGCGAACGAACCTTCTATGACACGCTCGACATCAGCAGCCAGCCGGTAGTTTGCTCGCATTCTTCCAGCCGTGCGCTCTGCGACCATCCGCGCAATCTGACCGACGACCAGCTCCGTGCCATTGCCAAGAAAGGAGGCGTAGTGCAGGTCTGTCTGTACAGCGGATTTCTCCGCACCGACCGTCCGGCGCACATCTTGGATGCCATCGAACACCTGAACCACATGGTGAACGTGATGGGTATCGAACATGTGGGCATCGGCAGTGACTTCGACGGCGACGGAGGTATCATCGGATGCAACGATTCCTCGGAGATGATCAACTTCACCCGCCAGCTGCTGCACGAACGTTACAGCGAGGAAGACATCCGCCGTATCTGGGGCGGCAATTTCCTGCGCGTCATGCAACAAGTACAGGAAAGCGGTTCCTACAAATAAAGTTTAAAACGTATTTACGGCTGCAAGGGGTGTGCGAAAATAAGTTTACCTTTGCAGCGCAAACTAAATGAAAGGATTATGATTTCAATAAAAAATCTGCTGACCGTAGCGGCCCTGCTGACAGGAGGTGCCTTGATTTCCTGTGGAAGCAGTTCCAAGAACAGCCAGCAAACCGAAGAAACCGAAGAAGCCATCGTTCAGGCACCGGCCTTCAATGCCGACAGTGCATACGCATACGTAGCCGCACAAGTTGCTTTCGGCCCCCGTGTGCCCAATACGGAAGCACACCGGAAATGTGGAGATTACCTGGCTGCCCAGCTGAAGAAATTCGGGGCAACTGTCTACAACCAGCAGGCTGATTTGATAGCATACGACGGTACCGTCTTGAAATCGCGCAACATCATCGGAGCCTACCAGCCGGAAAACAAGAAACGGGTGATGCTCTGTGCACACTGGGACTGCCGCCCGTATGCCGACCAGGACGAGGAAGCCAACCACCGGAAAGCGATTGACGGAGCAAACGATGGGGCCAGCGGAATAGGTGTGCTACTGGAAATTGCCCGACAGATACAACAGCAGGCTCCGCAAGTAGGCATCGACCTCGTATTCTTCGATGCGGAAGATTACGGCACGCCAGAGTTCTACAAAGGAACGTACAAACCGGACACCTGGTGTCTGGGCTCCCAATACTGGGGACGCATCCCTCACGTACCTGATTACAAGGCACGCTTCGGCATCCTGCTGGACATGGTGGGCGGAAAGAATGCCACATTTTACTACGAAGACTATTCCAAGCGGACGGCCCACAATGCCATGAAGAAAATCTGGAAGATGGCCGAACACTTGGGCTATGGCAACTACTTCATCAAGGAAGACGGAGGCCAAATCACCGACGACCATCTCTATGTGCACCAGTACCGTCAGATTCCCTGTGTAGACATCATCCACTATGACACACAGAGCAACACGGGCTTCAACCCTACGTGGCACACACTGGACGACACACTTGAAAATATTGACAAAGCCACGCTTCAGGCTGTTGGACAAACGGTGATGGGCGTGATTTATAACGAAAAATAATTAAACTGTATCACAATGAAAACAATCAACGAACTCCAGGACGAAGTGATCGAAGAATTCAGCGACTTCGACGATTGGATGGACAAATACCAACTGCTGATCGACCTGGGCAACGACCAGCAACCGCTCGACCCGAAATACAAGACCGAACAGAACCTGATTGACGGATGTCAGAGCCGCGTATGGCTGCAGGCTGATTTGGTAGACGGGAAAGTGGTATTTCAGGCAGAAAGCGATGCCCTGATTGTCAAAGGCATCATCTCCCTGCTGATTCAAGTTGTATCGGGTCATACTCCAGATGAAATCTTGAATGCCGACCTCTACTTCATCGAAAAAATCGGCTTGAAGGAGCATCTTTCACCTACCCGCAGCAACGGTCTGCTGGCCATGGTGAAACAGATGCGTATGTATGCCTTGGCATTTAAAGCCAAGATGCAGGAAGCTTAACCAATTTCCCGACCATATCACAAGCCCCCGCCGGTTCACCTCCAGTCGGGGGCTTGTTCGTTTAAAAAAAACGCTTCGACGTTTCACCTCAAACGCCTAAACGTTTTGTCTTAAACGCCTAAGCGTTTGGCATCAAACGTAAAGGCGCTTCCATCAAAACGCCTAAGCGTTTTGGACTCTTATGCAGAAGTATCCTTATCCCATTTCTCTCCTTTCCCTGCCACTTAAGGGTTTACTGAAGGGTTGAGCAATTTTAATCTATTGAAAATCAACCAATTCTAAAAATTTTCACATTTTTTTAGTCAGACCTTTCTGCAAACCCCACTGCGCTCCACCTTATTTATAATATAATTATATATTATAATTAACTATACCCTCTAAATAAGAGACTTTTTATTTTAAGATTTTTTTAGATATGCGGTTCTTCCTCCTTCCCTAAAATTTAAACATGTCCGTTTTTTGTTTTTTCGGTCAAAAAGAATAACTTTGTTTATTAATCCTAAAAACGACTTATAATGAAAGAGTTTCTTCGAAGTACCCTGGCCACCATCACAGGCGTGTTAATCTGCGGGTTCATCTTTATCATCTTGGGCATAAGTACATTAGTAGGCATTATGGCCTCGTCTGAAACCGAGACCGTTGTTCCGCCCAATTCCGTGTTTACCCTCGAACTGAAAGGAACCATCCAAGAGCGTTACCAGCCCAGTCCCGTCGACCAGTTCTTTGAAGACCAGATTTCTACCTACGGATTGGAAGACATTCTGAATGCCATCCAAAAAGCCAAAGAGAACGACCTTATCAAAGGTATCTACCTGCATACGGGTGCACTGAGCTGCTCAGCGGCTTCCCTGCAAGCCATTCACCGGGCACTGGCCGACTTCAAGCAGAGTGGCAAGTTTCTGGTGGCATACGCCGATGCTTACACACAAGGCGGATATTATGTGGCCAGCGTAGCCGACAAGGTTATCGTGAATCCCGTTGGAAGTCTTTCCTGGCACGGACTGGCCAGCGAGACCATGTTCCTGAAAGATTTCCTGGCCAAAATCGGCGTGAAGATGCAGATTTTCCGGGTAGGTACGTACAAATCGGCCGTGGAACCGATGATGAGCACTGAAATGAGTCCGGCCAACCGTGAACAGACCCAGGCTTTTCTGGAATCTACCTGGAAAAGTATCCTGAACGACGTCTCGGCATCGCGTCACATATCGGCTGACTCCCTGAACCTGCTGGCCGACCGAAACATGGATTTCCAGCCGGCAGAAACTTACGTAAGCAGCGGACTGGCCGATACACTAATGTATCAGGATGAAGTGCTCAGCTACCTGAAGTCTCTTACCGGACTGTCTGACGAAGACGACCTCAAGACTTTAAACCTCGACGAAATGACCCGTGTCAAGGCGACTGCCCCGAAGAGCAAGACCCGCGACGTGGTGGCAGTATACTACGCTTACGGAGAAATTGACAACGGCTCATCATCGTACGACGAGGGCATCAACTCCGAAAAAGTCACCAAGGACCTGCGCGACTTGCGCAAGGACAAGAACGTAAAAGCCGTGGTGCTCCGCGTCAACTCTCCGGGTGGAAGCGCCTACGGGTCGGAACAGATTTGGCGGGAGGTCAGCCTGCTGAAAGCGGAAAAACCGGTCGTAGTATCCATGGGCGACTATGCGGCTTCCGGTGGCTATTACATTTCATGCGCCGCCCACAAGATTGTAGCCGAACCGACCACCCTGACCGGTTCCATCGGTATCTTTGGCATGATGCCCGATGCTTCCGAACTTTTGAACGACAAACTGGGACTTCATTTCGATGGAGTCAAAACGCATAAAATGGCCGATATGGGCAGCATGAGCCGCCCGTTCAATGCAGAAGAATCGGCCCTGATGCAACAGATGGTAAACCAGGGATACGCCTTGTTTACCAAACGCTGTGCCGAAGGCCGGCACATTCCACTGGAAGAGCTCTGCAAGATTGCGGAAGGACGCGTATGGACCGGCAGCATGGCCAAAGAACTGAAACTGGTGGACGAACTGGGCGGACTGGATACAGCCATCCAACTGGCAGCCCAGCTAGGCAAGGTGAAGGACTACAATCTTCAGACTTACCCGGCCAAGGAAGATTTCCTGACCCAGCTGCTGAACACCCGTACCGACCGCTACATTCACAGCCAGTTGCAGGAAACCTTCGGAGAATACTACCGCGGCTTCGACTGGATACGTCACCTCGGTCAGTCCGACCGTCTGCAAGCCCGTCTGCCATTCAACTTGCGCATCCAATAAGGAGGGACGTGCATGAGCGGAAAATGCAAGATATATTGGGGACTGTGGCCCTTCAGTGTCCTCTACGGCATCGGTGTGAGGGTACGGAACTTGTTGTTCGACCGGGGCCTGCTCCGGCAGGAACGCTTCCCGTTGCCCGTCATCTGCATCGGTAACCTGACCGTGGGCGGCACGGGGAAAACACCTCATACGGAATACCTCATCCGGTTGCTGCACGGTTCGTTCCGGCTGGCCGTACTAAGCCGGGGCTACAAGCGGAAGTCGAAAGGTTTCGTGCTCGCTTCTCCTGCTTCCCGCATGGAAGACATCGGCGACGAGCCTTTCCAGATGGCCCGCAAGTTCCCGGACATTCGCGTAGCCGTGGACGGTGACCGCTGCGAAGGAATCCGCCGACTGATGGCCCCGGAAGGAGCACCCGATACGGAAGTCGTGCTGCTGGACGATGCCTTCCAGCACCGTTACGTACAACCGGGACTGAGCCTCCTGCTGATGGACTACCACCGCCCCGTGGAATGCGACCAGCTTCTGCCTGCCGGACGATTACGGGAGCCCGCCAGCGGCAAACGACGGGCCGACCTGCTCATCGTCACCAAATGTCCGCCCGACCTCAGCCTGGAAAAATGCAAGCAACTGCGGCAACGCATACAGCCTCTTCCCCATCAGGAGGTGTTTTTCACCACCCTGGCCTACGGAAAACTGTATCCCTTGTTTGCGGATACACCTGCCCGGGTACTTGACACCCTGAAAGGCCAGGCAATATTGCTGGTCACCGGCATTGCTTCGCCGGCTCCCCTAATAGAAGAAGTCCGTCGTCATGCCGCGAGTGTCACCCCATTGCTTTTCGGCGACCATCACAACTTCGATGCGACCGACATGCAACAGATTGTGCAACAGTTCCACCGGCTGCCGGAAGCACGCCGCCTCATCCTGACCACCGAAAAGGACGCTTCGCGGCTCATCGGCCATCCGCAGCTCGACGACGAACTGAAACCCTATATTTATGTGCTCCCCATAGAAGTGGAGTTCCTGCACAAAGGAGAACTAGTATTTAACCCCAAAATTATTGAGTATGTTAGAAAAAATTCAAGAAACAGCCGCCTTCCTGAAGGCGAAGATGCACACTCATCCCGAAACAGCCATCATCCTGGGCACGGGCCTGGGCAGTCTGGTGCATGAAATCACCGACAAGTATGAAATCAACTATTCGGAGATTCCGAACTTCCCGGTTTCCACCGTCGAAGGACACAGCGGCAAACTGATTTTCGGGAAATTGGGCAACAAAGATATCATGGCCATGCAAGGACGCTTTCATTTTTACGAAGGCTACTCCATGAAGGAAGTGACTTTCCCCGTGCGTGTGATGCGCGAACTGGGCATCAAGACCTTGTTCGTATCGAACGCTGCAGGAGGCACGAACCCGGATTTTGAAATCGGTGACCTGATGATTATCACCGACCACATCAACTTCTTCCCGGAACACCCGCTCCGCGGCAAGAACATCGACTACGGACCGCGTTTCCCGGACATGAGCGAAGCGTATTCCAAGGAACTGATTGCCAAAGCACTGGAAATTGCCAAGGAAAAAGGCATCAAGGTGCAGCAAGGCGTGTACATCGGTACCCAAGGACCTACGTTTGAAACCCCGTCGGAATACAAGATGTTCCGCATCCTGGGCGCAGACGCCGTGGGTATGTCTACCGTACCGGAAGTCATCGTGGCCAACCACTGCGGCATCAAGGTGTTCGGCGTATCGGTCATCACCGACCTGGGCGTGGAAGGCAAGATTGTGGAAGTATCCCACGAAGAAGTGCAGAAGGCAGCCGACGCCGCACAGCCCCGCATGACCACCATTATGAGAGAACTTATCAACAGAGCGTAAAAATACTATGCACGAAGGAAACAGAACTGAAATTTCTACCCTGGGTGAATTCGGCCTCATCAAGCACCTCACCCAGGACATCAAACTACAAAATCCGGAAACGAAGTACGGTGTGGGCGACGATGCTGCCGTACTGGAGTTTCCCGGCAAGCAGGTACTGGTCACCACCGACCTGCTGATGGAAGGCGTACACTTCGACTTGGTCTATACCCCGCTGAAGCACCTGGGATATAAGTCGGCTATGGTGAACTTTTCCGACATCTACGCCATGAACGGGACCCCGAAACAGATTACCGTCTCACTGGCTGTCTCCAAGCGCTTCTGCATTGAAGACCTGGAGGACTTCTACGACGGCCTGCGCCTGGCCTGTGAACAGCATCACGTGGACCTCGTGGGAGGCGACACCACCTCTTCCGTCACAGGACTGGCCATCTCCATCACCTGCATCGGGGAAGCCGACAAGGACAAGGTGGTCTATCGCAACGGTGCCAAGGAAACCGACCTCATCTGTGTATCGGGTGACCTCGGAGCTGCCTACATGGGCCTGCAGCTGATGGAACGCGAAAAAGCCGTGTTCCAAGGCGAAAAGGACGTACAACCCGACTTTGCCGGAAAGGAATACCTGCTGGAACGCTTCCTGAAACCGGAAGCCCGCAAGGACATCGTCGAAAGTCTGGCCAAAGCCGGTCTTCGGCCTACGGCTATGATGGACATCTCCGACGGGCTGTCGTCCGAACTGATGCACATCTGCTCACAGAGTCACGTAGGTTGCCGGGTCTATGAGGAACGTATTCCCATCGACTACCAGACTGCCGTGATGGCCGAAGAGTTCAACATGAACCTGAGCACTTGTGCCCTGAATGGCGGCGAGGACTACGAACTGCTCTTCACCGTCCCGTTGACAGCACATGAGACGGTGGCCCAGATGAAGGATGTCAAAATCATCGGTCACATCACCAAGCCGGAACTGGGCTGTGCACTGGTGACCCGCGACGGCAACGAACTGGAGCTGAAGGCACAGGGCTGGAATCCGTTGAAAGGATAAAGCCTCCTATAACTTAGAATGAAAGACCTTCCTTTTTGTTTCTTCCCGCTCATCCTGGGCCGAAAAGGAAGGCTTTTTAACGCAGAACATGAAAATCTAAGGAAAGCAAAGCGGCTAAAAAGTCTAAGCCAAATTTAAGCGTCTCTAAAATATGGCAGAAAAATTCAGATTCAAGAGAAAGGAAAGAGGAATGAGATTCAAAATTAAATTTCAAAAATAAGATTGAAACCTAAAAATAAAAAATCTCCTGCTTTAGCCTTTGTTTACGTCACTTATAGAACTACAAGCAGAAGATTTTTATGTTAAACTTATAGATTATAATAAATCAATCTCAGCTTTTTATAAAACTTTGAAGACAACCTTATTTCTTTTGGGAAGCATCATTTAAATTGCCATTCATCAAATGTGAGATTGTTTCCTTTTAAAACAAAACAAAGGTCTACGAAGCCTTTCATCTTCGTTTGAATTTCAGATTTGATGAATTTCATTTGCGAATTGCTAACTTTAATTGAAGCGATAACCTCTCCATCCGGACTGTTCCGGCGAACATCTATGGTTCCATTCCCAGATGCCTTAATTTCTAAACTGGAAGGAACTTTACTGAAAGCTACCCCTCTGACGGCAATGATACCTGTCTTGTTGGGAACGGTCACGGCATGCATGTCACCAATTCTTTTCCCGTTTACAAATTTGACATTCTGTGTGGCAGCTGTGGTTTCTGCCTGCTGAACAATGAACGGATTCATAGGTCGTATCTGTTCTACACCTTTCAGCGTCTGATTCCCCATGTGGATATTAAGATTTTTTTCATCCACCTTGATTTCGTCTACACAAATGTTACGGAATCCTCCATCCGTATTATAACTGTGTTGCAGACTCATCGTGTGGTAAAATATATACCATTTTCCACAGTATTTTTCCAAATGGGTGTGATTGTTGCTGAAATCGAATCCATAATCCCCCGGATTTTTAAAATAATTGTGGCGGTATTCCCAGCTACAACTGTCAAGCGGATTCTTGCTAGTCATATATGTCATGCAACAAGTAGTTGGCTTCTCTGTCGGGAAAGGCCAATCGCTGTAATCCTGCCAGTCGGTATTGTATGTATAGACATAAGTTCCGTTGATAAAATTCAGTTCGTTTGCTTCAAAATGATGTGGAGCATAGATGGGTACTATTGAACTGTCAATGCTAACCATATCCTTTCCTAATCGCATGATACGCGCGCATGCCCCCCCGACAGCCAACCACCCGATACCTTTGTTATCAATGACGGCTCCAGGATCAAAAGGGACCCTACAGTTCCCTAATTGGGGGTTGTTTCCATCGATAAGGCTTTTATTAAGCGGGCTGAACCACGGGCCAATTGGAGAAGTTGAAGTCAGTACAGCGGTGCCAACTCCACCGTTGGAAAAATAGAGATAGAAATGTGTCTTCCCATCTTTTTCTTTCCGCTTGACGATGGATGGAGCCCATGAAGCCACAATCCACGGAGCAATGCTGTCTGTCTTAATCAGACCGTGATAAGTCCAATTCACCATATCATCCGTTGACATCATGACTAGTGTCTTAATGTATTCATACGTATTTCTGCCGTCACGCCCTACTGCCTCATATTGCTGCTGATCGTTTGTGCCATAAACATATAGACGTCCGTCGTGAACGATTGCCGTCGGATCGGCTGTAAAAATGAAATCCAATATCGGGTTCGCATCTTTTGAAGTCAGTTTTGGAGAGACTTCTGGGACGATAGACATATATTTAAAATTATCAAAGTCCGCATATCCTTGCCCTTCGGCGAAAAGTCCCAAATATACACCGGTGAACCCTCCGTTGGTCTCAGTACTCAAATAACGAGTATTCATACGCCCTGCTTCAGTGTAATGTGTGCCGTCTGTAGAATAAGCCAGGGTGTATGTGGCCGCATCTCCTTTGATTCTCAAATAAATGAAATCATCAGGCACCTGGCAGATATCCTTTTCGTAGCAGAGTTCGCTCAGGCGGTAGCGCAGCTTCAGCTTGTTCTCGGAAACGAACAGGTCATAGTGGGCGGAAGGACAAAGGTAGACAGTCATTCCGGCGTTTCCGTTTCCTCTTGCCTGCATTCTTGTGGTGGCCTGGAAATCGATGTCTTCCTGTCTGCGTCCCACGAATGTTGGTGAACAGCCGTAGTCATCCAGTTTTTTTTCGCTTCCTTTAATCCGGAGAAATCCGTTTTTCTCCGTGAGCGAATAGTTTTTTTTGTCTGGGATGCCAATCCAGTTCCATTCCGCTCCTAACTGCGGATTGTTGAAATCCCAGTCCGGACTGTTTTTGACGGTGGTTTGGGGAAGTGTCTTGACATCTTTCATATCCAGATTGATGGTACCGTCTCCGTTTACGACAGGCCATCCATCTTCATTCCATGTAACAGGAGCCAGGAATGTTTCACGCCCTAACACATGGTGCTGTCCGTTTTGTGTGCGGAAGCCAAGGCATACCAGCCACCAAGAACCGTCGTGAGCTTGAACCATATCGGCATGGCCAACTCCTTGTATCAGATTATTTTCTGCATTTTGGTTGATATGAGTCAAAATCGGATTGGCAGGATTGCTCTCATACGGGCCTCCGATATTCCGACTGCGGGCGATGGTCACCTTGTGCCCGTATTCCGTTCCGCCTTCGCTTATCATCAGGTAATACCATCCGTTCCGTTTGTAGATGTGCGGTCCTTCCGGATAGCGTCCGCCTGTTCCTCCCCATATACGCTTCGATTCGGAAAGCTGCTCTCCTGTCTTCGGATTGATTTCGCAAAGCCAGATGGCACCATCGGGATTGCTCACCATATAGCAGCGCCCGTCTTCGAAATAAAGCGAAGGGTCGATGCCTCCTTGCCTAATCCAGACAGGGTCTGACCATTCTCCATACGGATTATCGGTATATACCAGAAAGTTTCCCCTGTCTGAAGTGTTAGTTGTAATCATATAGAAAGTACCATCATTGTAACGGATAGTGGGTGCATAGATACCGCCCCACATGTTTCCTCCTTTGATTCTCAGTTGGGATTCCCGGTTCAGCACGTGCCCAATCTGTTCCCAGTTCACGAGGTCCCTGCTGTGGAAAAGGGGAACTCCCGGAAAATATTCGAATGAGCTATTCACAAGATAATAGTCCTCTCCTGCCTTACAGATGCTCGGATCGGGATGGCATCCGGGAATAACCGGATTTTTATACCCTTGTGCAAGGCTGCTCCCTGTGGCCAGGAACAATAGTGTAATCAAATAGAATGCCAATTTCTTCATGTTGTCTTGTTCTTGTTTTGGTGAAAAAGGCAAAGGCACATCGGTACACAGCCTACAAGACAGTAGTTTGAAGGACTATGTGTCTTTGTGCCTTTGAGTTTAAGATTTATCTTAGAATGGATATTGTCCTCTTTCCGCTCCTTCTTTCAGCTGGTTGTACACAGTCGGCAGCAGTATTGTTCCGGTACTGCGGTCAAACAGCCCTCCATTTTGTATATCCCATAAGAAAGGAGCCAGTCCGTTGTTCTTGGCTTGTTCTGTAACATAGCCTGTGAAGTAGCCTTCCGATTCATGGCAGACTTCTTGGAGCGAGTTGTCAGGATGAGTACGGTACATGGCACTATATTCTCCCAATACGAGAGGTATTCCCTTGTCCACAAATTTCTTTTTCATTTTTTCGAATTGTTCACATACGTGTAATTCCTGCCATCCATCGTCAATTTGTCCATACTGGGCATACGGCTCTCCCCAGAAATAGGTACAGCTACTCAAATCATCATTCAGACAGAAATTGAACGGGTCGTAATAGTGTACTTCCACGATTGTACGTGCTGAGACAGTATCTTCCGGCAGTTCCATCCACATGTCTGTTCTGTTGATGTCGGTCCGCGGTCCTTGGATGACAAGATTGCGGTAAAGGTTGTTTCCCCCGGTTCTTCTGACGGCATGCACAAACGCCTGTTCGTATCTGTTGAGGACTGCCATGTCTTCACGGCTTTCTACTGTCGGTTCGTTTGCCCCTGCAAAAAGCAACCGTCCGTCATAGTCTTTGAATGTAGTCGCTATCTGCGTCCATAGATTATAGACCTTTGATTCAATTTGGGCTATAGATTCAGGAGTTTCCATGGATGCATCACAATGATTTTCCATCCATCCTTTATCCCAATGGATATTTAATATTGTATATAAATCTGCATTCATGCAGTAGTCTATCACCTCTTTGACTCTGTTCATCCAATCTGGATTAATGGTTATGCCGTCAGCTTCCAGATACTGATTCCATGAGCAGGGGACACGGATGGCATTGAAGCCCCATGCTTTCATTTGGTCAATTATAGCTTGGGTCGTACGAGGGGCTCCCCAGGCTTCCTCTCCGCCTGTAGCTTCCAGCGTGTTCCCCAGATTGATACCCATCTGTATGGACTTGATGGTTTCGATGGCATCCTTTTCCATTCCCGCTGGATAAGTCTCCGCATTCTTTGAGGTCTGAGTGACTGTGTACTGGCGGATATTTCCGCCTGCGTTCATAGTTATGGTTGCTGTACGTTCCGCATCAGTTGTATTCCTTTCTACCGCGATTTTAATGTATTGTTCGTCAGTCGGGTTGCCTGATACATTTGATAAGGTACACCAGGGTTGGTCGCTTGACAGGCTCCATCCCGCATTGGAGGAAAGCTTCGCCATGACGAAAGTCTGTCCGTAGCCGAACGTAATACTTGTCGATTCTTGTCCGTCAATGCTGAGTGAGAAAACCGCTCCGTCCACTTTGTCGGCCTTACAGGACTGCAGTCCAAGAGCCATTGTCATAAGGAGCAGAAAAAGGTATGTTATTTTCGTTTTCATATATTTTCAGTTTATATGGTTAATCTTCTTCTTGCTTGATAGGAATTATCCGGATATTGTCTACATATATTTCTATATTTGTGGCTTTAGTAAGACCAGGATAATTAATATAGAAATTCAATTCGTCACTAATCTTGTTGTTCAGGAACTCACCCCAGGTCTTTTCTTCTACAAGCTTTGTTAACGGAATGCAGCATTGCATCCACTTTCCGGTTTCACTTTCTTCTGTAAAACTGTTGATGGGTACATAGTTTTCTAATGTAAAGTATGGATTGCCCCCTGTGTCATTACCGTTAGGATGTCCCATTGAAATTTGGATGACCGGACCGTCCATAGGTAATTCCAGATAACACTCAAATTGGAGTTCTAGTTCGGAAATCGGAGTAGATGTCGGGATGATATCAGCCGAAGCCCATTTTGCTGTATTGATGAACTGTTTCCACCAATATAGATTGCTGGAGTCAATCGTACCTTTGGCTCCTATGCAATTGCCGGTTGAAATGTATGGCGGATTTGCTCCGTCCGCGATGAACGGTGGATCCGTGCCCCAACTAAAGCTGCCGATTCCGTCATAATCTACTATCATATTTTCTATAGGATAGAACAAGTCTTCCATTTCGGCTGTTCCGCCCATTGATGTGATGGAGATATGTCCTGAATGGGAAGGTGCTTGTGGCATAATGAACGTAAGTTCGTCAAAACTCTCTGAAACGGTTACATTCTCACCAGGTATGTCAATCTCACCGTTCAGGTTGATATTTGACACGTCAATGAAATTTTGCCCGGTTATCGTTACTTCACTTCCTACGACCGGCATGATGGAGCTGATGCCTGTAATTATCGGTTTGGGTCCTTCCGGTGTGTATTCTATGCAAGCGTCATCCGTATAGCAATCCATGATAATCCATCCGTTTGTGGTCATTTTGTCACTGACGGTGAATGTGAGATTTTTGAAATCATTGCTAATCTGATAGTCTGTAATTTCTTGGGTAACATTAATGGAGTCAGTCGTAAAATAAATCCGCTGTATTTCATAGAAGTTAGTACCTATTAGAGTGGCTTGACTGCCTGGTTTCAATGGATATGTTGCTGCAATACGTGTTATGCCAGGACCGGGCGAAAGTACATGTAGTGGGTATACTGCAATCCCGTGGTTTGTGACCACACGCAATTCGGAAGGTAGTTCCGGATTTGGACCTGATAGTTTGAAATCTTCATCATAGGGCACTGTAATGATTAAACTCGTGGGCGTTGAGTAAGTGGAATTGAAGCTGATTTTCTGGTTGTTGATATAGACTTCCGTGACACCACCCAAATTTTCTCCGATGACGGCAATCATTGTGCCCGGATTTACATCGGTAAATGTACTGTCAGCCAATGTCGGGTCGGTGACTCGTAGATATTTGATGACAGGGATGCCGTCGTTTCCTTCATTGTCTTTGCATGATGCCGTACCCATGGCAATGAAGAAGGCCAATAATAAACCGGGCCATCCTTTCTGGACTATTATGTGAATTAGTTTTTTCATAAGGCTTTTTGATTTATTCGTTAAAAGTATAGGGAACTGGTTCTTCTTTCAGGAGTGGGTTCTGGATAACATCCGATTCCGGATAGGGAAGGAATATATCATCATCTGTAATATTGATTTCCATGGTAGGAGCCTGGCAATATTCAAGTCCTTCCTGGAAATTGCCTTCAGAGTCATAGTTTCCGAAATGCAGATATCCCTGTTTGTCTTTTATGGTTACATCGGCACGATATCCTCGTTTTTGGTTGTTGAAGTATTCCAGCATTTTTTGAGGTTGCCAGCAGTACCATGATACCATATCATACCAATTGCAGAATTCCACACAATGTTCTATTCTCCGTTCCTTGATGATGTCATCAAATGTAATGGAAGTTTTTCTCCAACTTCCCTTGCCGTTGAACCCTCTGTAGCGTACTTTGTTGAAATACTCCAGTCCGGGACCGGAGCTTAGTGATTCGTTGTTCCCGAGACAAGCTTCCGCATAAGTCAGATAAACATCTGCAAGGCGTAGTATATAGGTATTGAGCGGTGAGTTCATACCGGCCACATAACCGTCATTGTCATCATCAGGTCCTCCGGGAACACCTTTCTTTATAGGCGTTCCTGTGCCTGTATAGGTATATCCTCCGTCTGCTATGCATATATAGGGATAATAAGAGCCGTTCGTGAAAAAAGTGGCATTACGGCGTAATGTGTCTGCCAGTTCATATTGTTCGAGCATGTCCAGACCTCCGTAAAAGCCTCCCCAGGCATTCACTCCTCCCACGACTTCTGGAGAGAAAGCCAGTTCTGACAATAGGGTATTGCAGACTCCCCATTCTCCCAGCGGTACCCATTGCATGGCAAGCAATGATTCCTCGTTGTTGTTGAACTTGTATTTGAACAGGTCTTCATAGTTGGGAAGCAGCTCCAGTCCGCTGTTGTCGCAGACATCCGCGGCGTATTGTCTGGCAAGTTCCAGATCCCCTTCATCGCGTTGTCCTCCTTTTTTCCATCCGGAGCGTGCCAGATAGACTTTTGCCAGCATCCCTTCGGCTGCCCAGCGTGTCGCTCTTCCCGGCTGGCTTCCGGTTTCCGGAAGATTTTCCGAGGCATTGATGAGATCGTTTATGATAAACTGGAACACATCTTCTTCACGGTTCAGCGGGAGTACCGGATTGTCCACCATTTTTTGATTGTCTTCAATAATGATGACCGGTCCCCAGGTTCTTACCATATAGAAATAGGCGCAGGCTCTCATCAAGCGTGCTTCGGCTATGGCTTGCGTCTTTGCTCCTTCACTTACCTCCGCTGTACATTTGGTCTTGATATCCGCTATGACTTGGTTGGCCATAGTTATCACGCTGTAAAATGATTTCCAGGCGTTCGCCAGGTTCTCATCCAGTGCGGTTACATGGAATGTGGTGAACTCGGGATATCCCCATGGACTATACATGTCATTGGCTCGTGTGCTGCCCAGATACATGCTGGCTCTACTGTTATAGTCGAACCATGCTCTGTTGTATAATGGAGCCGTAGCTGCCTCCAATGCTTCGTCCGATGCATAGAAGTTGTCAGCAACGTATGAATTTTCAGGTACTCTGTCAAGAAAGCTGTCTTTGCATCCGGATGAAGAAATGCCTGTAAGCACGATTAATATCGGTAATATTATATTATTTCTCATTGCTGTATCGTTTTTATATATTTTAGAAACTCAAATTCAGTCCAAATGTATAGATACGTTGTGACGGGTAGCGTACATAATCAACGCCACGAAGCAGTACATTGTAGTTATACGCTCCCACTTCAGGATCATATCCTTTGTATTTGGTAAAAGTAAATGCGTTCTGAACATTCATGTAGATTCGTAAGTTGTCAATTCTCCATTTGCGGATCCATTTCTTCGGAAAAGTATATCCTAACGAAATGTTTTTGATTCGCAGGTAGGAACCGTCCTCAACGAAGCGGTTACTCATACGATTGTTGTTGTTTGCATCTGCTGTGGTCAAGCGCTGTACTGTTGCGGATTCCGGATTGCTTACGTGTACGTTCCATATTGCATCGTCCGGAGAACTGGAATCAATCACATCAACTTTTGCTATGCCCGTAGCTTCTTTCAGCAGGTTGCTGTTCCGCATAGGATTGGTAAAATCCTGACGGAACATATTGATCAGTTTGTTGCCGTATACACCATTGATGAAGATGTTTAGGTCAAAGCCTTTGTAAGTAAACGTATTGTTGAACCCGTATGAGAATTTGGGCTCCGGATTTCCTAAGAAGGTACGGTCCTGTTCGTTTATTACTCCGTCCTTGTTTAAGTCTTCAAAAATAAAATCTCCTACCCATACCTCATCTTTGGCAATTTGCTGGTTTTCTGGAAGTGCTACAGGAATTCTGCTTCCGTTCTTGTCTAGGAGGAAGTCTCCATTTCTGTCCCGTTGGTAAAAGTCATCTTCTGTTTTGAACATTCCAATCACTTTATAACCATAGTATTGTCCGACAGGTTGTCCGACAACTGAAAGTGTCAATGTCTGTGTTCCATCAATGGTTCCGGACAAACTTGATGTTTCTGTATATAAGTTGGTAATCTTGTTTTTGTTGAATGAGATGGTCAGCCCCGAACGCCATACGAAATCTTTGGTTGAGATGTTGACCGTGTTCAGTGTGAATTCGGCTCCTCTGTTTTGCATGGCACCTGCATTTACCCAAGGAGATTGGATAATTCCACTTACATAAGTGGGAAGAGAAGCACGCATTAATAGATTGTCTGTATTCTTGAAGTAAGTATCGAATATAAATTCCACTCTATTGTCGAAAAGATTTAGGTCAAGTCCGATATTGTATGCTTTTGTTTCTTCCCATTTAAGTTTGTCATTCGGGTAATTACCACCATAGAAACCAGTTCCCCAAATACTGGCGGCTGATGCCATTGTTACGCCGTAAGCATAACTGTCTGCCGATTGGTTACCTACCAGTCCCCATCCGAGTCTTAGCTTCAGATTGTTCAGCCATTTGACGTTTTTCAGAAATTTCTCGTTGTTGATTCTCCATGCCAATGCTATGGACGGAAATACGCCCCAACGGTTGGCAGGACCGAAAGTGGATGAACCGTCACCACGGAGTGTGAATGTGGCGAGATAGCGTTCGTCATACCCGTAGTTGAATCTTCCATAGTAGGATTCGATGGCAGATGAACCTCGACCACTGCTGTTTTTTGCCGTAGTCGCATCGCCCATGTTCAGCTCGTGTACCGTGTTGAACAGGTAGTTTGTGCGACTTGCCTGAAGATTTTCCCACGAATTTTCCTGCGCTTCATGTCCGACCATTGCCGAAACATTGTGCTTCCCGAATGTCCCGTTGTAGGTCAGATAGGTTTTGAGAGTCCAGTTGGAACCATTGTTGGCACTGCGTCTTCCTTCTGAAGTTTGCATATAATGGCCGTAGTCGTAAAATGGCTGGTAGTAATAGTTGTTGCTGTAGGAATAGTTCCCTGCATATTCGGCACGGAGCACCAGTCCTTTCCAGAACGTAAGGTCAGCAAAAAAGTCAATATACATTTGCGTTCCTTTGTCATAGTTTTCACGCATCAATGCTTCGGCGACCGGATTGGCAAAATAAGTTCCGAAATTTGTAGTTTCTTGCGCTCCCCATGTTCCGTCTGGGTTACGTGCTGGTGTATCTGGCAATTGTTCGATGGCTGTACGGATAATGTTGCCATTGTCTATCGTATTGTGTTGAGTAGTTTTTGCCACAGAAGCCCTCAGTCCGGTAGACAGCCATTTCGTGATTTTGTTGTCAATGTTGACACGTGCGGAGAAGCGCTCGAAGTCGGAACCGATAGCGATTCCTTCCTGTTTCAGGTAGCCGCCGGATATGGAGTACTTCACATTGTCGTTTCCTCCTGAAATGTTTATTTGGTGATTATGCATGGCGGCATTCTGAAAAATTTCATCCTGCCAGTCTGTTCCTTCTCCCAATAAACTGATGTCAGCAAATTCCGCACGTTCGCCGAATCCGATGATTTCAGCACGCATATTCTGATATTCTGCATATTCGCGCAGATTCATGACGTCCAATTTCTTCGGGAGCTGCTGCAGACCATAGTATCCTTCGTATGAAATTTGAGTTTTCCCAGCCTGCCCTTGACGTGTTGTAATCAAGACGACTCCGTTCGATGCGCGCGAACCATAAATAGCCGTTGCGGAAGCGTCTTTCAGGATTTCCATGGATACGATATCAGACGGGTTGATAGCTGAAAGGACACTCGAATTGGTGTTGTTGTTTCCAGAGATGGCGACACCGTCCACCACGTAGAGCGGTTCGTTTCCGTTGAGTGAGTTGATACCGCGGATGCTGACGGAAATACCTCCGCCCGGAGCTCCCGAGTTCTGGGTGACGGATACACCAGCGGCACGGCTTTGAAGTGCCTGGTCAAGTGAGGTGACGACCGATTGCTTGATTTCGTCTTCGCTAACAGAAGTCACCGCACCTGTCAAGTCACTTTTTTTCATCGTACCGTAACCCACTACAACTACTTCATCCAATATTTTTGAATCCTCTTTCAACTGTACGTTGACAATCGTTTTGTTCGCCTTGATTTTCTGGGTTTGGTAGCCGATGTAGGAAAAAATCAGTGTTTCGTTGGAACGGGCCTGGATGGAATATTTCCCGTCCAGATCAGTGATTGTTCCCACTGCAGGTCTTTCCTGTATTTGTACACTGACCCCAATCAGGGCTTCGCCGTCAGTCCCAGATGTAACTGTTCCCGTTACTGTCCTGTTCTGAAGTGGACTGGCGGAAGTGGGATTGGCAGAACCCATTAAAAATAAGGCCCACGCAATGCACCACAGATAAAGACTTTTTCGTCTTGTCCTAAAATCATTTTTCATGATACAACATTTTTAAGATTAACTGAATCGTTTCTGATTTTTTGTCTGTTTATTTTTTTGTTAGACAAATGTAAGGAAAATTGCACCGAAGCGGATGCCAGGATGTTTTTGAGGTGTGTTGTTTTTTCAAGATAGGATGTTTAAATGTTTTTTTCGGATGTATAGAATGTTTCCGGAACTTTTCATACCCGTTTCAAAGAATATTGAAGACTAGGGAACAAGCTTCTAGAATCACTGCGTGTATGTTGTACCTTTTCGTGTGCTTGCTGTAAGTCGGAACTTGCATCGGACAGAAGGGGGTGTGTCAAATAAAAAGCCATTTCTATTTTGACACACCCCTTCTCCAGACAAATGTCGGACTTTGGCAGTCGTCTTTCATGTATGCCGGCTTCCGTTTCCCCTTTTCATTTGCCGTTGCTTTTCACTTCCTTCCAGAGGAATACTGTTCCGTTCATCCGGCTTGCCGATGTTCCCGGCCAGTCGGCGGCATAGGCTTCGCCCGATGCAGGATCCAGTCCTACATAGCGGTGTGTTTTCAATGACATCAGCATACATTGTCCGTGAAGCATGTCCTGCCACATGAACAGGCAATCCTCCGTTTCCACTGAAGACAGACGCAGGTCACCGGACATGCCCAAACCGGCTACGGCCATATAGCCTGTCCCGTTTACGGCCTTGAGGACGACTTTCCCGTTTCCTCTGTCCTGCACTTCAAACATACAGTCGGAAGGGTTGCGCTTTTTCATGTCTTCCCATACGGAATAGACCATTTTGCGCGGGTTTGCCTGCATCCATTGTCTGTTGCCGAGGTTCAGGAAACTGACGGTCTTGCCCAACGGGATATTGCGGCTACGGTCGGCAAGAGGCTCTTCCACATTGAAATCGTCGAATTCAGCATAACCGCCTTCTTTTCCTTGCCGATTGAATGCGAACAGTGCATATCTCGCACCTTGAAAAATCTTGGTTTGATATGGTATCGGTAACCGTTTTCCTATATTCCAGAAATTGACGCCGTCAAAGCTGTAACTGAATTCTGCCCATTCGTGTTCAAAGTCGCCGGTGATGCGCAGGAACATTCTTGGTTGGTTCAGAGGCATTTCTATAGTTTCGTCCGTACCCAAATCATAGTAGTGCAAGCAGGGCTTTTTGGCCTTTATGGCGATACCTATCCACTCATAAGGAATGTTCAGCAGTCCGAGACCGGCAATGTCTCCTTCTTTCATGTGAGAAGCGTCCAGCGTTACGGTAGTGACGGAAACCGGACCGATGCCCCGTTGGGTCAGGGTGTTCTTTGCCCAATAGAAGTCTTTTGCAGGCATCGTGTGCAGGCGGAGCCTACCTTTCTTTATGGCCCATTTGCTGTCGTCGGGGAGATGGTTCCATTGCCAGACGGGCAATAGTTTCCCTGAGTCGAAGTTGTCGCTGCGGACGTATGGGGCGTGGGGCGTGACTTTCGTTGACACATCGGGCTTGAACCATGTTCTCGGGGAGCGTCCCAGGTTGTTTTCAAGTCCGAAATACGGCCATCCGTCCACCCATGTTACGGGTGAAAGGCAAGTGGTGCGTCCGACTGCAAGGAAGTCCAGCATGGAGAAGCCCCACCAGTCGCCGTTCTCCAGCTGGATTATCCCTCCCTGATGAAGTGTCGCGCATCCCATATTGTCCGCATTGGGCTTGCGGATTTCCATCTTCCATTTCTTCATTTCCGGCATGGCACCGTCCATCGGTACATTTGTAATCCACGTGGAATGCTCGGTTCCCATTGTTTCCCGACAACTGATTACGCGTGTCTCGTAAGGGCCCTCCAATTTGTCGGCACGCGCACACATCATCCGTCCCATAGGCGCATAGTCAGCACTGATAATGTAATACCTTCCGTTAATCTTATAGGCGTGATGTCCCTCCCCCATAGCATTTCCACGAGGTATAATGCAACGGTCACTGCCTTCCACAAAACCGCTCAGGTCTGGTTTGATTTCAACGCAATGAACCTCATCATAGCCGTAAATCGCATATATTTTCCCATTGTCAAACAATACGGATACATCGTGGGTAGCCCCTCCCATATTGTGGTGTTTCCATGGACCTTTCGGATTTTCGGAAACAAAAATCTGCATTCCGATTCCGTTGATGTTCGAGAATATGTAGAACTTTCCTTCATGATATCGGATGCAGGGCGCCCAGATGCCTTGTCCGTATGCTTCCTTTCCACCTTCGAGCCGGAATCTGGAATCATCGACCGGAATGCGGTCGAATGCATAGCTGCAGAACTCCCAGTTGACAAGATCCTTTGATTCCAGAACAACCAGACCGGGATTGCAGTGCATTGTTGTACCTACCAGATAGAACGTATCGTTTACCCGAATCATATCGGGGTCCGAAAATTCATCGTAGAACAAAGGGTTTGTAAAGGTCCCGTTTCCATTGTCGGCTGTCCAGGATTTCTGTTGTCCCCATGCTGCAAGAATTGCTAGATTGAGAATGGCGGCTAATGACAGGATTTTCCGCATCTGCATTCTCATTATAAACAGGAATAGATTTCTTTTCATTTTTATCGTTTTATTGAATGAATATTTTAAGATAGCCTATGAATTAAAAAAGTTGTGCGCATTCGGATGATGGCTGATTGTTTTTATGTCAGTTTTTTCCCCGAATACACACAACCCATAAAAGTCAGTAAGCGGGTATGTCAGAATAAAATGTCATTTTCTTTTTGTCAATACGTTCAAGATGACATTGCTTGTTGATGGCGGGATTCTATTTTGACATCCCCTTGGCCCTCAAAGGTTTTCTTTTTATTAAGTTTATTTGTTTGGCGTCTCCCAGATTTTGGTGTTGCTGCACTTTGCGTCAATCCACAGGTCACCGCACTTGAACTTGAAGGCACCCTCTTCCAGTCTCCATTTGCCGTCATAGCCTACGAAAGCCATGTCGCTTCCTTTCAGTTTCAGCGTGACGGTCTTAGTCTCGCCCGGTTGCAACGTAATCTTGTCAAAGTTGCGCAGGCGGATGTTATCGGGCGTACTGCTTGCCACAAGGTCTTTCGAGAACAGAAGCACACTTTCCTTTCCTGCCGTCTTTCCAGTATTGGTCACGTCTACCGTGAACGTCAGTTCATCGTCGGCGTTGAAAGTTATCTTGTCCAATTTCAGGTTGGCATATTTATAAGTAGTGTAACTCAATCCGAATCCGAACGGCCATTGGATGTCCATCACGGAATCATAGTTGTAGTTCCCGTTCATCTGACCGATGTTCTCGCAGGACTTGTAGTCGTATGTGGCGAGTGCATTGATGTGTTTCGGATAAGTGAACGGCATCTTTCCGCTGAAATTGCTGTCTCCTGCGAGCAGGTTTGCCAGTGCATCGCCCCCGTAGTTTCCCGGAAGCATCACGTTCACGATAGCCTTGGCAAGCGGTTCGATATCCTTGATGAGTCGGGGACGGCCTTGGTTGAGAATCAGAACGATGGGCTTTCCGGTCTTTGCCAATGCTTTCACCAATTCCTGCTGATTGGACGAAAGGTTCAGGTCGGTCAGGTTGCCCGGAGTCTCGCAGTAGGAGTTTTCGCCTACACAAGCGACAATTACATCGGCACGGCTTGCTGCGGCAACGGCCTTCCCGATTTCCGGCGTGTTCTCTTCCCACCAGTTGTCGTTCTTATAGGGCGCATAGGTTACGCCCGGCTCATAGATGATGTTCTCTTTCCCGTATTTGTTGCACAGTGATTCATAGATAGTATTGTAGGCTTGCGCACATTCGTCGGCACGGTGTCCTTGCCAGCTGTACGACCATCCTCCGTTGAGGCACCGCATCGAATTGGCGTTCGGACCGGTAAGCAGGATTCGTTTCCCTTTTGCGAGCGGGAGCAGGCTGTCTTCGTTCTTTACCAGCACTTCCGATTCTTCGGCTGCCTGCAGTGCGACTTCCGCAAATTCTTTCGAACCGAATTTGTCGTATTCTTTCACATCCCAGTAAGGATGCTCGAACAGTCCGAGGCGGTATTTCAGACGCAACACACGTGACACCGCATCATCGATGCGGCTCATCGGCACTTCACCTTCTTCCACCAATTCCTTCAAATAGTCGCAGAAGCTCAGTTCATACGGCACCATCGACATGTCTATTCCGGCATTGATGGCAATCTTAATGGCCTCCTTCTTTGTGGCGGCGATATGGTCGCGGACACAAAGGTTGTTGATGTCCGCCCAGTCGGTCACAATAAGTCCGTCCCAGTTCAAGTCTTTCTTCAGCCATTGGGTGAGGAACTCTTCATTCGCATGAAAAGGCATTCCATTGTCCACGCTCGAATTGACCATTACGCTCAACGCTCCGTCACGTACAGCGGCAAGGAATGGGGCGAAATGTTTTTCGCGCATGTCGCTCCGTGAGATGGATGAAGGCGTACGGTCCTTTCCTGAAACGGGTACTCCGTAACCCATGTAGTGTTTCATGCAGGCCGCCACGTTGTATTTCCCGATATGGTTCGGGTCGTTCCCCTGGAAGCCTTCTACAGTTGCCTTGCCCATCTCGGCGTTCACATAGCAGTCTTCGCCAAAGTTCTCCCACATGCGCGACCAGCGCGGGTCTCTTCCCAAATCGACTACCGGCGCGAAGTTCCACGGAATGTTGCAGGCCTTGGTCTCGTAGGCAGAGATTTCCGCACTCCGTTTTACGAGGTCCCGGTTGAATGTGGCCGCCATGTTCACTCCCTGCGGAAACATGGTTCCGTCCAGCGTGTAGGTCGTTCCGTGAATCTGGTCCACGCCATAAATGCAGGGAATTCCGATTTCCTTCATTGATACTTCCTGAATCTGCCTGATGGCTTCCGCCCATTTTTCTTTTGTTTGTGCCACGCTCAAAGGTACGTTCAGCAGGGAACCTACCTTGTATTTGCCTATTACGGTGTCGAGTTTCGCCTTGTCAAGCGTGAATCCGTTTTTTTGGCTGGCACCGAAATCGGTCACTACATCGATGGTAATCTGGCACATCTGTCCGATTTTTTCTTCCAATGTCATCTTGTCCAGCCATTGCTTGATGCTTTCTTCGATTTGTGGATCGGAAGGGATGGCGGGACTTGCCGTGTGCTGTTGGCAGCCGGTCTGTAGCAGAGCACCTGTACATAGCATGAATACCACTGCGAATTTGGAAATGTTTTTCATGAAATTCTTATCTATTTTTGGTTTGTAATATACAAATGTACGAAGGGGGAATTTGCCGTTTATGTCGATACTATTTTAGCAGATACTCCGCATTTCCGGCTGCGGATGCTCCAATCGTTCTCCCGTCTGCAAAGATAGTCTTTTTCCCGTATCCTCCTACAGATTCTCCGTTGCATGGATATTGAAAGTGAGGGGGGTGTATGTTTCGCTTTGATGCTCCAATTGTTGAATTGGGGAAGCAGGAAACAAAACGGACATTATCCGGTAACATTTTATCATGTTACATAACAAACTCTCATGTCCCTGAAACGAATCAGTCAGTACCTATTAATAATATTCCGTAATTTTGCTATTACTGTAAAAGCGGTTTTTAATGCATTTGTTGAATCATTAAACATTTAATTATTATGAAAAAGACGTTTGTTCTTGGAATGGCATTCGCGTTTTTCCTTACTTCTTGTACGGACGATGATGTGTCTGGGGGAGCTTCCGGGCACGGCATTGTGTTTACTTCTACCATTGCATCGCGTGCAACAGATATGAGTTTTGAGCCGGATGACGCGATTGGCGTTTCAATGTCGGTAAACGGTTCGTTTGCTGGAGGTGCATCGAATATACAATATGTTACTTCGGACGGTTCCTCTTTCACTTCTCAGTCTCCTATTACATGGGGTATGATTGGAGATGCGTCCGAGACGGGCTTTGCGGGTGTGTATCCGCATCGTGCTGACGCTGTTTCGGATGGTATTTATTCGTTCAGTCTTTCTACGGGTGATGGGGTAGCTTTAAGTGCGAACGATGTTATGTATGCGTATGCGTCGGACGTACTTTGGGGTCAGGAAAATGTTCCTTTGAGATTTGTCCATAAACTAGTAAAGGTGGTGACGCAGGTTTGCGATACGGACGGAAATAATGTTTCTGGTGCTTCGGTGAAAATAGACAAGCAGCAGACAGCCGGAACATTGAATCTTGAGGACGGGACGGTTACCGTTACGGGCAGTCAGGATGCTGTTCTGGACTTTGCCGCTAATCCGAATGTCACCGGCAGGTATCAGACCATTGTTCTTCCGTCTGATGCGGTGGAGGGGAGATGTATTACAGTGGCCTATGACGGGAAGGACTATGCTTGTCCGGTGGATGCTTATAAGTTTGAATCAGGCAAGCAAGTTACAATTTCGGTTGTTTTGAATCCGGACGGGTCGGTATCTACCGGTGAATCTGTGAAAATTCGCGTGGATATTGGTGACTGGAATAATGAAATTGCAATGTCTGGTTGGGTGTTCGGTTCCGGTGAAGATTTTGATACGGAAGGGAAAAGCAACTATCTGTTAGCTAGTAATGTGTCCTTGACTACTGCAAAGGTTCTTGTCGGAGGTTTCGAGGGGAATCTTGACTCTAAGGACGTTTACCGCTTTGTGTATACGAGAAATGCTGCGTCAGAGCCTGGGATATTGAGAGTGTTTTCGTTGGATGCCTATTCAAAGGTTAAAGAGTATGTGTTGCCGGCCGGACAGACTCGTGGTATAATTTTAGTGGGAGTTGGTGAAAACAAAAAGGGTATAGCGGTTTCTTCTACAACGGAAGGACTTGTGCTGGATGATGTTTCTGTATATACGAATGAAGAGATTATTCCGCCGGTGGTGGCTGAGGTTGTTTCTCCTAAATTAGCTTCAGGAAATGCCAATCCATTACTTGATTTCATGTTTGTGGCTGACCCTACGGCTATCGAACATGAGGGACGGTTGTATGTGTATGGAACGAACGACCAGCAACAATATGAAGAGAATGGGGGAGACAAGCAGAATTCTTATGAGTGCATCAAGTCATTGGTTGTGATGTCGACAGACGATATGGTGAACTGGACTTATCATGGAACAATAAAAGTGAATGAGGTCGCCCCATGGATTCTTGCTTCGTGGGCACCTTCAATCGTAAAGCGTGAGGAAAGCGACGGGAAGACTCATTTTTATCTTTATTTCTCGAACAGCGGGTATGGTACAGGAGTACTGACAGCCACATCTCCTTTAGGTCCATGGACAAGTCCGCTTGATAAAAGTTTGATTGACGGGAGCACAGCAGGATTGGGTGAGGTTACAATTCCTTTTGATCCTGGTGCTGTCATTGATGATAATGGAGAAGGGTGGCTGACCATTGGAGCCTCCAGGCATCCCGGTATATTCCGTTTGGGTGATGATATGATATCTATCGACAGTGAAATTAAGGCAATTGATGCCCCGTTCCAATTCGAGGCAAATGAATTGAATTATATCAACGGCACATACGTGTACACGTATAATGTGGCTTGGGAAGGCGACTTTACGACATGGCCGCAGCCTTCGGGAAATCTTACTCCATGCTGTATGGTATATATGAAGACTAAGAATCCATTGGGGGACGAATGGACGTATGGGAACAATTACCTCAAGAATCCGGGAGATTATGGATTTGATTTTTCCAACAATCATACTCATCTGCAGAAATTTAAAGACAAATGGTATATATTCTACCATGCAATGAGTTTGCAGCATAGTTTTAATACCGACAAGGGTTTCAGAAACATAAATGTAGATGAAATCAATGTTGATGAGGATGAAGTGCGGATAGATATGGGGAAACAGACCTTGAAAGGTGTGTCGCAGATAAAGCCGTTGGATCCTTTTACAGAACAGCAGGCTGAGACTACGGCCGCAACTCAGGATCTGAAATTCTGTGAGGATGAAGAGTCAGGTGATATGTGGGTGGTTAATTCTCCGGGCAGAGTGAGCGTGTTCGCTGTAAGAGGAGCCGAATTCAGCCAAAAACCCTCTATTTTGAAAATAAGAGCTTCTGGGCATGGAAAAATTATAGTGCGCAAAGGTTCTGTAAAGGGCGAAATCATAGCGTCAATACCTGTTGAAAGTGATGAAATGAAGCTCTTTGAAAGTGAAGTGGGGCGTGTGGACAGCGGTAAAAAGGTCGATCTCTGTTTCTTATTGAGCGGTGCAGGTGTCTATTTTGACTGGTGGCAATTTGAGTAATATTGGCATTTGGAGAACTGAAAGATTAATAAATTTAAATATCCGGTTATTATGAAAAAGACAATTTTATTCGGGATGATAACTGCTATGGGGTTAGCTTCCTGTTCTGAAGAGGATGGTTTGATGCAAGGAATGTCCGGTGATGCCATCGTTTTTACTTCTTCGGTGGCTTCTCGTGTTACAGACACGAGTTTTGAGCCTGATGACATAATTGGAGTTTCAATGTATGTGGGCAATTCATTTGCCAGTGGTGCTGAAAATGTGCAGTATGCCACTTCGAATGGCAGTGCCTTCACTTCACAGTCACCGATAACATGGGATCAGGCAGGAGATGAAGCTACTGTCAGGTTTATGGGAGTGTATCCTTATCGGAACGGTGCTGTACAAAATGGCATTTATTCCATCAGCCTTTCAACGGAAGAGGGAGTGGCTTTGAGTGAGAATGATGTTATGTATGCGTCAACGGAAAATGTTGCCAGGGACCAAAATAATATTTCTTTGCCATTTGTCCATAAGCTTGTAAAGGTTGTGATGCAGGTATGTGACGAAAAGGGAAACGGACTTTCGGGTGCAACCTTGAAAATCAACAAGCAGCGGACATCAGGCTCATTGGATTTGACAGACGGAACCGTGAGGGCCGAAGGTGCTGAAAGTACGTTGGAATTTGCCGCTAACTCTAATGTCCCCGGTAAATATCAGACCATTGTAATGCCTTCGGGAGCTACGCCTGAAAGGGTCATTACAATTACATATAATGGCGTGGATTATCCTTGTCCGGTAGACGCTTATGTGTTTGAGTCAGGAAAGAAGATAATTTTCTCTGCAACTATTGACAAGAGCGGACCGGTCTCTACAAATCCTGTTCAGGTCTCTGCCGATGTGGAAGATTGGACACTGGAAAAAATTGAAGCCGGGTGGATATTCGGTGAGGGTGAAACATTTGAAGTGTCTGGGAAAAAGGCCTGTTCATTGGCTGAAAATGTGCAGTTAAATGCTACTCCACAGCCAATCGGTGATTTTGAAGGAACACTTGACGGAAATGATGTGTATAGTCTTGAATATACAAGAACTGCTGCTGAGGCCGAAGCTTCCATTTCCGTAAGTGGAACCAACTACAGCTTACCTGCCGGGAAGATGAGAGGAACGCTTCTGATTCCAGTTGGAGAAAATGTTACAGGTTTTTTGGTATCTTCTGAATATGAGGGTATAACCCTGACTAAGGTAATGGTGTATACGAATAATATTGTTGGTTTGCCAATAACACTTTGGACTGGTAACGGAACACCTGGAAACGGAATGGCTAGTGAAGAAGGTTTCCCTGCTGCAGGTTATCGGTTGATTGTTGCGCGTATTCCGTTAAGCGAAGAACAGTTGAATTTGTTTGTTCCCGGTGCAGTCTTGCAATGCTATTTTGACGATAACACAAATGTGGATGCTGCTGAATTGTTGTGGATGGGTACTTTACAATTGTTTTATCGATGGGATAATGTCGGTGAATTTGATGAGAATACACATTGTTTGACAAATGTGGTGACGCTCTCAATGCTTGATGAAATTCGTGAAAATAATAATGTGATGATTCTTGAAAAGAATTGGAGTGGTGATAATCTTGATTTCCGTTTAAATCGCATAGAATTAAAGCCTGTTATTTCCAGTGAGACTGAGAATTTCAGCAACCTGTTGTGGTGTCATTCTGCTGAAGGAGGCGGTGATTGTGATATGAATTGGGGAAATATAAAAATCGGTATTCCTGCATCTTTAAAGTCTGGAGATATTATCCGGATTACTTATAGCGGTGCAACAGAAGGCGCATGTCTGGAAGGAGTGGCAGGAGATTTGAATGAAGAGAATTCGCCGAGAATTTTTGAACAAAAGACAATCAATTCGGATGCTACTACCGTTGACATTCAGATTGACGACACAATGTGCAGTGCCTTGTTGGAGTTGAGGAATACTGAGAGAGATGGAGGAATTATTCCACTTACTATCAGCGGACAAGGTCTTTCTGTACATAAAATCCAACTGGTTCGCGGAACAGGAGAATAAAATAACGGACTGATTGGCAAATAGAAGATGGGGGTATATCCGTAGGGGTACACCCCCATTGTTTTTCTTTTGTCCGGACACGTAGTGAAAATGTGATGAAAATGCAATTGGCATTTGCTTTTTTTCTTTCTTTTTTCTTCTTTTGTACTCTCAAAAAAACATTTTTGGTCTATCAGAATGAAAGTGCGTTTCCTGTTTATATTAAGTTTTTTGTCGGTGGTGGTTTCTTTGTCTGCCCAGAATTTCATGTTCAAGTATCTGGAAGTGGCTGACGGGCTTTCCAATAACTCCGTTTATGCCATTCTGAAGGATAAGGACGGTTTCATGTGGTTCGGAACGGCTTCCGGACTGAACCGTTATGACGGATATCGTTTCAAGGTCTATCGGCATGTGGCGGAAGATTCGACATCCATTCCGGACAATTATGTGGTTGGTCTGATGGAAGCTCCTGATTTCTTATGGGTGCGGTTGGGTACAAGATATGTGTTGTTTGACAAGAGGGAGGATAAGTTCATCGGAAATCTGGACGGGTTTATGAAAAGGATAGGAAGCAAGAGGGAAAGCCCGGAATGTGTTTACGTTGATTCGGCGGAAAATACATGGCTCAGTGTGCCGGATGAAGGCATCTATCAGTACGGGAGAGGAAAATATACGAAATTCAAGTCTTCACAGGCATTGGGATTGCCAGCCTCCGGTGTCAATGCCATGGCTGAATGCCGTGACGGAATACTCTTGCTTTGTGGAACCGGAAAGATAGTTTGTCTGGACCGTTCGGACATGAAGATAAAATGGATTAAAGATGAAATAGAGAGACAATCGCAGGGGAAAGCATCACGTTTCTCTTTTTTTGTGGATGGGGATGACAGCGTTTGGATAAGTAGTGTTGATGGCTTGTGGGTTTATGATGTGCCGACGGGGAAATGGCTCACCGATTTGGTCAGCCCCTGGAAAAATCAGGCTGATTTTATCCATGTCATATCCCAAGACGGGGAGGGAAGAATTTGGCTCGGGAAAGATTATGGTGGCATAGATGTATTCGACAAAAAGACCGGAGAGGTGATTAAGGTGGCAAATGATGCGGGGAATCCCCGGAGCTTGTCGCATAATACGGTTTATGCGCTGTATGCTGACCGGGATGGACTGATGTGGGCCGGAACTTACAAGAAAGGCGTCTCCATGTATGGGGAAAGCATGTTCAAGTTCAAAATGTATGGGGTAGGTGATATAACGTGCATTGAGCAGGTGGATGATGAACATCTGTGGTTGGGAACCAATGATGAAGGGCTTATTTTATGGAACCTAAAAACAGGCGTAACGGAAAAGTCATATAGTTTTGATTGTCCTGTAGTATCTTTGTGCCGGTCGGAGGACGGCCGGTTGTGGATCGGGACGTTCAATGGCGGACTTTACTGTATGAAGAATGGCCGTCTGAAGCATTATACAATGTCGGACGGGTTGCTGAATAACAGTGTATGGGCTATGGCCGCCAATGATTCGAGACTTTGGATTGGTTTTTTGGAAGGGGGGCTCCAGTATATGGATTTGAAGAATGACAAACTGTATACTTATGGGGAAATCCGGGATTTTGTGTCTTCGTTGGATTTGACAAAAGATGACGAACTGATTGTAGGCATGTATGGAGGTACTGCTTTGGTTGATTTGCGACATCCGGACAAGTGCCATAGAATAAAAGGTAATGTTGCCGAACAAGAGGTGAACCAAGTGTATAGTGACAGCAGAGGATTGATTTGGATTGCGACCAGGGGAAACTTGAAGGTTTATGACAAAAAGTCTCAGTCCATTAAAGTCTTTTCAAGCATCACAGGTGTGTCGGGGGATATCATTTCCGGCATAACGGAAGATCATAATCATGATATGTGGGTTTCGTCCACACGTCGTATGGTTCATTTGAAAGTATCAAGAAACAGTGACGGAAGCTATGCGTTTGATTCGCATGTATACAACGAGAAGGACGGACTACAGAATTGTGATTTCAACATGAGGGCTATAAAGACTTTGCGTGACGGAACGGTTGTTGCCGGTGGGCTGTATGGACTGAATGTGTTCAATCCGGACAATATCCATTATAATAAGGTATTGCCGAAGGTGATGTTTTCCGCATTGTATCTGTTTGGAAAGGAAATAGAGGTGGGTAAGGAATATGACGGGCGTGTGATTCTTCCGGAAGGCTTGAATATTTTCCGGGAAATCGGACTGAACTATGACCAGAACCTTTTTACGATAGAACTTTCCTCCGATAATTTCTGTCTGCCGGAAAAGACAACCTATATGTATCGGTTGGAAGGACTCAGTGATGAATGGGTAACTCTTCCTTCTGGAACAAGTCGTGTGACTTTTACCAGTCTTGCTCCCGGAACATATACACTGAATGTGAAGGCCACAAACAGTGACGGATATGAAGGTACAGATATCGCCCGCCTGACGATTGTGGTGCATCCTCCTTTCTGGCTTGCGTGGTGGACATGGCTGTGTTATGCGTTCGTTTTTGTGTCGCTGCTGTTTCTTGCCCGCAGGCATATCCTACGAAGGGAACGCGAAAAGTATCGTATGCAGCAGATAGAACATGAAGCAGCTAAGAATGAGGAGGTGAATCAGATGAAGTTTCGTTTCTTCACGAATATCAGTCATGAACTCCGGACTCCGCTGACCTTGATTATCGCTCCGCTGGAAGAACTGCTGGCACAGGAGAAGGATGAGTCGCGTAAATCGGTGCTGACGCTGATGTACCGGAATGCAAGGCGGCTGTTGATGCTAGTCAATCAGTTACTCGATTTCCGGAAAGGGGAGATGAGCGGACATCAACTATCGTTGGCGGAGGGAGACATTGTGTCGTATGTCCGTGAGGTCTGCAATTCGTTTCTGCTGATGGCCGACAAGAAGCATATCCGTTTCTCTTTCTTTTCCGGAGTGGAAAGTTTTTCGATGGCCTTCGATGTGGACAAAGTAGGGAAAGTGATGATGAACCTACTTTCAAACGCATTCAAGTACACTCCTGACGGTGGACGTGTGACCGTGATAATGGAGCGTATAGAGGGTGAAAAGGAAATGATGGAGATAAAAGTTTCCGACACAGGAATCGGCATTCCTGATGCAGATAAGGAGCATGTCTTCGAGCGTTTCTATCAGACTGACCATAAGGGTATGGAGGAAACGACGGGTAGCGGAATTGGGTTGAGTCTGGTGTGTGATTTCGTCCGTCTGCATGAGGGGACAGTGGAAGTGTTCGACAACATAGGGACAGGGACTGTGTTTGTGGTGCGCATTCCGGTAAGGCATGTGGATGTCATGGCCGAACTGCCGAAACCTGTTGTGGGGCAATCGGATGCAGATAGTGTATCGGAGCAGGTTGTGGAGCAGACCGACCGCAGCAGTTTCCCGCTTTTGCTTGTGGTTGACGACAACGAAGACTTCCGCATGTTCATGAAGCACAGCCTTGAGCTGCAGTATCGTGTGGAGACGGCTTCGGACGGGGAACAAGCATGGAAGATGATTCAGGAGAAGGAGAGCCGTCCGGACCTTGTAATCAGTGACGTGATGATGCCGGGTATGGACGGGAACGAACTGTGCCGGATGATTAAGTCGGACAAGCAGACATCGCATATTCCGGTAATTCTGCTTACTGCCCGACAAGAGGTTGAATCAAAGGTGAAAGGACTTGAGACGGGTGCCGATGATTATGTGACCAAACCTTTCAATATGATTGCGCTGGTTCTGCGTATCCACAAGCTAATTGAGCTGAGCCGTTATCGGCAGGTCACTCATTCCAAGATAGATCCTGCCCCCAATGAAATTGTTATTACCTCTCTGGATGAAAAGTTGATAGAAAAGGCAATCAAGTATGTGGAAGACAATATCTCCCGAAGTGACTTGTCGGTCGAGGAACTGAGCCACGAACTGGGGATGAGCCGTGTGCATCTGTACAAGAAGCTGTTGCAAATAACGGGCAAGACTCCGATTGAGTTCATCCGCGTAATCCGTTTGAAAAGAGCCGCACAGTTGTTGCGTGAAAGCCAACTCCATGTGTCGGAAGTAGCATACGAAGTAGGTTTCAACAATCCGAGATATTTCAGCCGTTACTTTAAGGATGAGTTCGGAGTTTTACCTTCCGTCTACCAGGAAAAAGAGGGAAAGTAACAAATCATACCCTGAGTGAAAACATATAAGACAGATGATAGATAAATGCAGGTTTTATATGAAACATTTGGATTCACAAGTTTGGATAATAACTTATACCTTTACAAAAAGAAATATTATCATTAAACTTTAATATCAGGGATATGGATATGAAAAACATTTCTTATTATCTACTAGCTTGTCTGTTATTAGGCTCTTGTTCAAAAATTTATGAAGAAACAGATAATGGAGTGATTATAAAAGTACAACAGAAAAACGATACAGATGTGCAGCTGGTACGTCTGCAAGTGATGGGCGACAAACTTGTCCACGTGTCGGCGACACCGGAAAGTAAGTTCGCCGACCCCCAAAGTCTGGTTGTGATTCCGCAGAAGGAACAGACGCCGTTCGGTGTGGAGCAGAAAGGTGATACGGTGACGGTCGTTACTTCCGAGCTCCGTGCTTCCGTACTTGCATCGACCGGGGAGGTCTGGTTTACAGATGAAGAAGGGAACATGATTCTTCAGGAAAACAAGGGAGGCGGCAAGACGTTCACTCCTATAGAGGTAGAAGGGACCAAAGGCTATACTATCCGTCAGGTTTTTAAGTCACCGGACGATGAGGCTTTCTACGGACTGGGACAGCACCAATCGGATGAGTTCAATTACAAGGGAAAGAATGAAGAACTCTTCCAGTACAACACGAAGGTTTCCGTTCCGTTCATCGTTTCCAACAAGAATTACGGCGTGCTTCTTGACAGCTATTCGCTCTGCCGTTTCGGCAATCCGAACGATTATTCCCAGTTGGGGGATGTGTTCAAGCTGTATGACAAGGACGGAAAAGAGGGAGCGATAACAGGTACTTATGTCCCCGCTCCGGAATCGGGTGCCGGAACATTGGTCCGCCGGGAGGACTCGCTTTATTTTGAGCATCTGGTCAGAGGCGACCTGAATCATGTGGTGAATTTGCCGGAAGACTTTCCGCTGTATGGCTCAAAGGTCACTTATGAAGGGGAGATTGAGCCTTCGCAGAGCGGGGAATTCAAGTTCATCCTCTATTATGCAGGCTATACCAAAGTGTATATCGACAACAAACTGGTGGTTCCGGAGCGCTGGCGCACGGCATGGAATCCAAACAGCTATAAGTTCTCCGTGAATCTGGAAGCCGGGAAGCGTGTGCCGTTGAAGGTGGAATGGAATCCGGACGGAGCGGTTTCTTATTCCGGGCTGCGTGTGTTCAGTCCGGTTGACCCGAAAGAGCAGGGCAACCAGTCGTGGTGGAGTGAAATGACTCCTCAGCTGGACTATTATTTTATCGCCGGTGATGATATGGATGATGTAATCAGCGGCTACCGTACCTTAACAGGCAAGTCTCCCATCATGCCTAAATGGGCGATGGGCTATTGGCAGAGCCGGGAGCGTTACAAGTCGCAGGATGAAATGCTGGATGCGTTGAAAGGTTTCCGTGACCGGAAAATTCCGATAGACAACATTGTGCTCGACTGGAGCCACTGGCCGGAAAACGCATGGGGAAGCCATGAGTTCGACAAAGCGCATTTCCCGAATCCAAAAGTGATGGTCGATTCCATTCATGCAATGCACGGGCACATAATGGTGTCCGTATGGCCGAAGTTCTATACCACGACCGAGCATTACAAGGAATTTGACAGGAACGGATGGATTTATCCGCAGTCCGTGAAGGACAGCCTGAAGGATTGGATTGGCAAAGGATACACATACGGTTTCTATGACGCATACAGTACCAAGGCACGCAAGTTGTTTTGGAAACAGATGTACGAACACTATTATCCGTTGGGCATCGATGCCTGGTGGATGGATGCCAGCGAACCGAACGTACGCGACTGTACGGATTTGCAGTACCGTAAAGACTTGTGCGGACCTACGGCATTGGGCCCGTCGACAGAATATTTCAATGCATATGCACTGATGAACGCGGATGCAATCTACAATGGACAGCGCAGTGCAGACAACAACAAGCGGGTATTCCTGCTAACCCGTTCGGGCTTTGCCGGTTTGCAGCGCTATTCCACTGCCACATGGAGCGGTGACATCGCGACCCGTTGGGAAGATATGAAGGCACAGATTTCCGCCGGTCTGAATTTTGCAGTCAGCGGAATTCCCTATTGGACAATGGATATAGGTGGCTTCTGTGTAGAGAACCGTTATGTGGCAGGACAACAGCAATGGAATGCTACACGGACAGAAAATGCGGACTGCAAGGAATGGCGTGAACTGAACACGCGCTGGTTTCAGTTCGGAGCCTTCTGCCCGCTGTATCGTGCGCACGGGCAATATCCGTACCGTGAGCCGTGGGAAATCGCTCCGGAAGGTCATCCTGCATACAATTCCATTGTATATTATACGAAATTGCGCTACAACCTGATGCCTTACATCTATTCGCTTGCCGGCATGACCTGGTTCAAGGACTATACCATCATGCGCCCATTGGTTATGGATTTCACGTCGGATGTGAATGTCAACAACATCGGTGACCAGTTCATGTTCGGTCCCGCGTTTATGGTTTCTCCGGTCTACCATTATGGTGACCGCAGCCGTGAGGTCTATTTCCCGAAGTCGGAAGGCTGGTATGATTTCTATACCGGGAAGTTCCGGGAAGGCGGAATAAGAGCAAAAGTGGAGGCTCCTTACGAACATGTTCCTCTGTATGTGCGTGCCGGTTCCATCGTTCCGTTCGGTGAGGATATACAGTATTCTGATGAAAAGTCTGCCACACATATCCGTCTTTATGTATATCAGGGTGCTGACGGCGAGTTTACACTTTATGAGGACGAAGGCGTGAACTACAACTATGAAAAGGGAATGTACGCGATAATTCCGATGGAATATGACGATAACAGCCGTACGCTGATTATCGGCGAACGTCAAGGCTCGTTTCCGGGTATGTTGGAGGAACGTACATTTACGGTAGTGGTAGTCAATAAGGATAGACCGCAGGCTTTTGATATAAAAGCCAAAGGTATTGATGTGCAATATACGGGTAAAGAAGTTTCAATAAAGATTTGATTGAGGACCTGTTTAAATAATGCCAGATTTATTTGGTGAATTGTTCCAGGGAAACAGACAGGAAGCAGAAGAAGTCTGATTGCGTCGTTTCACCGAAAAAAATTTAAACAACTGCTGAAGTACGTTTGATTTTTTCAAAGAGAGAAGAATCCCGACAACAGGGATGATTTCGAGGGCTTTTTTGCCTTTGTAAATGACTGGGTAATATAATAGGTTTTCAATAGAAAGAGTAAAATATGAAGAAATTATTGCTTTTCTTACATGTGTTTTGTTGTTCCTGCTTTATGGTATTTAGTACAACTGTTAGTACCTGCCGTGAAAGGATAAACCTCGGTGATTGCTGGCGTTTTCACAATGGAGATGAACCTGAAGCTGTCGATGCAAATTTTGAGGATACAGGCTGGCAGTTGCTAGACCTGCCCCATGACTGGGCCATAGAAGGTAACTTCAGTAAGGACAATCCTTCCGGTACGGGAGGCGGTGCGCTTCCCGGCGGCATAGGGTGGTACAGAAAGACATTTGTCCCTGAAAAAGCGGATTCAGACATGAAGTTCCGGATTGTGTTCGATGGAGTCTATATGAATTCGGAAGTATATCTCAATGGTATCCTGTTGGGACGTCGTCCTTACGGCTATATAACTTTCAGCTATGATCTGACTCCTCATCTGAAATGGGGGGAGAAGAATGTGCTGGCAGTGCGTGTGGACAATTCGGAACAGCCAAACTCCAGATGGTATTCGGGCTGCGGCATTTACCGGAATGTATGGCTGGTGAAAACGGAAGCTGTGCATGTCGGCGAGTGGGGTACTTATGTAACGGCTCCTGTTGTAAACAAGTCGAAGGCTATTGTACGTGTGCAGACGACAGTTTCCAATGAAACAGATGTGGATGCAAAGGTGACCGTCTGTTCATCGCTGTTTGATGCGGAAGGTAAATGTGTAGCCAAGACTGATACTTTGTGCCAAGTCGGCGGGCAGGCGGATGCAGTGGCTGTCCAGCAGTTGAGTGTGGCAGATCCGCATCGTTGGGATATTGAATCCCCTTATCTGTATACGCTTGTAACGGAGCTGATGGATGGTGAACATTGTATCGACCGGTATGAAACTATCACTGGTATCCGTTCGTTCAAATTTGACGCACAAAAAGGTTTTGTGCTGAACGGAAAGCCGACCAAGATAAACGGAGTGTGCATGCATCATGATTTAGGTTGCCTGGGAGCTGCCGTGAACATGCGTGCTATCGAACGTCAGTTGGAAATTCTGAAGGAAATGGGCTGCAATGGTATACGTTGTTCACACAATCCTCCCGCTCCCGAATTGCTTGACCTGTGCGACCAGATGGGGTTTATCGTAATGGATGAGGCTTTTGATATGTGGCGCAAGAAAAAGACAGCGCATGACTATGCGCGTTATTTCAATGACTGGCATGAGCGTGACCTGCACGACTTTATCATGCGCGACCGTAACCATCCTTCAATTTTTATGTGGAGTATCGGCAACGAAGTGCTTGAACAATGGAGCCATGCAAATGCGGATACGTTAAGTCTGGAAGAAGCGAACTTGATTCTAAACTTCGGCCATTCAAAGAATATGTTGGCGAAGGAGGAAGAAATGAGTGTGAATTCGTTACTAACGAAAAAGCTAGCGGATATTGTGAGAGAGCTTGACCCGACCCGTCCCGTCACAGCTGGTTGCAACGAACCGAACCCTTTCAATCACTTGTTCAAGTCGGGCGCATTGGACATTATAGGATATAACTATCACAATATTAATATCCTAGACGTACCGAAAAATTTTCCAAGCAAGCCGTTCATCATTACTGAGAGTAATTCTACATTAGCCACACGTGGATATTACAAGATGCCAAGCGACAAGGAGTTTATCTGGCCGGAGAGATGGGACAAGCCGTTTTATGATCCCAGTTTTTCCTGTTCCTCTTATGACAATTGTCACGCTCCGTGGGGTAACACACATGAGGAAACACTTAAACTAATACGTGACAATGACTTTATCAGCGGACAATATGTGTGGACAGGTTTCGATTATATAGGTGAACCGACACCTTTCGGATGGCCGGCGCGCAGTTCCTATTTCGGCATTGTGGATCTGGCAGGTTTCCCGAAGGATACATATTATCTGTATCAGTCAGAATGGTCGGAGGAGCAGGTCTTGCATCTTTTCCCGCATTGGAATTGGAAGCCGGGGCAGGTTGTGGATATGTGGTGCTATTACAACAAGGCGGATGAAGTGGAATTGTTTGTTAATGGAAAATCTCAAGGAGTGAAGTCAAAGACTCCGGACTGCCTGCATGCGATGTGGCGCGTGGAATATGAGCCGGGAAGCGTGAAAGTTATAGCACGGAAGAATGGCAAAGTTGTCGGAGAAAAAGAAATCCGTACGGCGGGTGAACCGGTACAGATTCGTCTGACTCCTGACCGTTCGCAGTTGACGGCCAATGGAAAAGATTTAAGCTTTATCACTGTAGAAATTTTGGACAAAGACGGAAATTTATGCCCAAATGCAGACAATCTAGTGAACTTCAAAGTGGAAGGTGACATATTCATTGCTGGTGTGGACAATGGAAGTCCAATTTCAATGGAACACTTCAAGGCCAACAAGCGCCGAGCGTTCTATGGAAAATGTCTGGTTGTGATTCAGAATCAAGGAAAGCAGGGTACGGCACATTTAGTGGCAACATCTAACGGATTACAATCAGCTAATGTAAAAATTACAATTGATTAGTTATACAAATTTATTTAAAAAGCCATGAATTTAAAAGCAAGAAAATTGTGGACCTCTATTGGATTATTGATTTTATGTCTTTCTGCATCAGCGGGAACAAGCAAGCAAAATGATGAATCCCTATTGAAGCCTCGTATTGTCGTCTTAACAGATATTGCTCCGGCTAATGTTGAACCTGATGACATGGAATCCATGGTCCGCTTATTAGCTTATGCAGATTTGTTTGAAATAGAAGGACTGGTCGCTACAGGCGGATGGAATATCTGTGGCGGTACCTATCCCGAAAGTTGGATGGACAGTTTGTTGACGGTCATCGACGCTTATGAAAAAGATTTGCCTAATCTGATGAAGCGGTCGGAGCAGGAAGGTTTTTTACCGGAAAGGCAGGAGAACGGAAAGCAGGAATTGGGCTATTGGCCCACTGCCGGTTATCTGCGCAGTCGGACGGTGTTGGGAAGCAGAGGGCTGGGAATAGAACGGATTGGTGAAAACAATGATTCTCCGGGGAGTGACTTGATAATCAAGCTGGTTGATGAAGAGGACAGCCGTCCGTTATGGATTACGGTATGGGGCGGTGCCAACACATTGGCACAGGCTGTGTGGCGGGTTAGAAAGGAACGGAGCGAATCGGAGGTGCATAAGTTTCTGGATAAACTGTGTGTATATACGATTACAGATCAGGACGTATGTGGGGGGCCTCCTGTAGATTATGCGTTCAGTTCCCATCAATGGCTGCGTAAGACTTGCGGAAAGGAGTTGCGTTTCTTCTGGGATGAAAGTGCCTGGCTTGTGCAGAACACGCTTGGAAGTATGAATTGGAATGAATATGCCACCCATATACAGGGACATGGCCATTTAGGAAAGGTCTATCCGAAAAACAAATATGGAGTAGAAGGGGATACGCCTTCTTATCTGCATGTCTTTCCCAATGGGTTGAATAATCCTGCTGTGGGCAATCAGGTGGGTTGGGGCGGCTATTTCCGTTGGGCGCTTTCGCCTGACAGCCTGACGGAGTGTTACACCAATGCAGCTCCGGATGTTAAAGCTGTATCCGAGAAATACGAGAAATATTTTTATCCGGCCATATTTGCCGATTTTGCAGCCCGGATGGATTGGGCAGCTTGTGGCGAAGGAAATCATAATCCGTCTGTCTATGTAAATGGCAAAAAGGGTTTGGATCCTATCATCATTACTTCGAAAGTGGGACGAAGAATATGGCTGGACGCATCTGAATCAATTGATGTGGATAATGACTCATTAGCATATCATTGGTGGATATTGCCAGAAGCTGGTACCTATACAGGCCATATAGAGATTATGCAAACTGATAAGCCTGTCGCATTCTTTGATATACCACAAGATGCAGCAGGCAAGGAATTACATATGATTTGTGAAGTAATGGACAATGGTTCTCCTGCACTGACTGGATATAGAAGGGTGATTATACGCCCGGTTGATTAATTTGTGCGATTGCATATAGCAAGTTACTCCCATTTTAAAGACTGAAAAAACTTCATTGGCTTTGGAAAAAAGATAGTTACACTTACTATTCGTCTTGATATGCTGAAATCCTTTAATAACAGAAAACATGAATGACAAACTTAGTCTAGCAAGTTCAAGTTGTATATAGATACTTAATGAGACCAAATTTGTTTACGAATAAATCGTAAGTAAGTTTATAGCCAATTGGATTGAAAGGCCTGCTTTCTCGCTTTCAGTCCAATTTCGGTTATCGGACAAGATTTCAATAGAAGAAACAATGATTAGGCAATGAGGGAAAATGTATATTTACAAATATTGCAATCCGATAAAAACGATTAAATATAAAAATGTAGCGTTCGACCATTGTGTTTTCAGTGATCGAGTCTTATTCCAAGCCCTGTCAAAAGATAGACAGCTGATAATCTTCCTTCCGATTTACGCTTAAGAGCGTTTCCCAATCTTTTTCCGGGTGATTAAACAGACTGTAGAAGTCCACATAATACATAAGCGTAATCCGTATCATGGTTGCAAGCCCGGAGAAACTCTAAGAACGTGTCAGTCCTTTTTCATTACCATCAGAAGCAGATTGGCTATAAGTGCACCCAAATCTGTATCTTGATGGCATTTGCACTTTCCCCATAGAAGTATTTCAACAGGAAGTTTTGTTTTATCTGTTTGAACAGCAGTTCAATTTCCCAGCGTTTACGGTAAATCTCTATAATCTCGTTCGAGTCTGACTCCATATCGTTTGTAAGCAATGCTATCAGTTTGTTCTTTTTGCATCGGCATAAGTGATGATAAGGGCATGATGAACGAGCAATCCACTTCCCTTCAGAACTTTTGAGAATGTGATATATTATATGCGCACTTCCATAAGGCCGTCTGTGTTCTTGTACATACAGTCCTCTATAATGCTGTATCTCAGTTTTTTTCTTCATCTTGTCACATACAATACATCTCTTTATGTGAGAGTTTTCAGCTTCTCATAGTCAATGTATGCGCGGTCCATGGCAATTATGTCTCCTTTGTTTAGTGTTGACGACCTTAACATAAAAGAATCGTTGGTGACTGCAGATATAAACTTAATATCTGAAGGGACTCTCGCATTGGCGTGTATGACCCGTGTGCACCTTTATGCCCCCTTTCTTTTTGCCGGTCTTGGGATGACGACCCACACCCTTGAACAACAGATTGGAGAACAGTGTGATAGTAGTGGAGTCAATAATCCGAAGACGTTTCATCCAGACTGCATCCCTATTTTTGCGTCTGTCCGCTAAAATGTATACAGTTGGATTATTTATTTAGCGACAGAAATCTAACGGAAATGAGCTGACCTCGCAAATGAAATCAGCCCTAATTTTATACTCCCACACAATTTTTATCGGACAGCAATAATTTACAAACTAAATATCACTATACAGTTTAATTTCGCATTATATTTTAACGTATTTTTTTGCTAAAATATTTGCAGGTTTCAAAAGTTTGCGTACCTTTGCAACCGCAAACAAGGAACAATGGTGCCATAGCTCAGTTGGTAGAGCAAAGGACTGAAAATCCTTGTGTCCCCGGTTCGATTCCTGGTGGCACCACTTTTACAAAACGAAAAATCATGAAAACCGCTGAAATACAGTTATTTCAGCGGTTTTTTCTTTATGTGCTGTCCGCAAAAATGTGCAATCCGGTGCAATAAAAAATTGCTGATTCGGTGGCTTTTTTTGAGTCTCATGAAAAAACCACCGATATGTACCATACTTCACTTATTCTCA
>UMAT01054039.1_pt1 | contig 45280 bp, 37 predicted proteins | sample 1963781 | NCBI WGS metagenome assembly UMAT01 (sample SAMEA4835923, study PRJEB28245) | human gut metagenome | biome: gut microbiome; material: fecal sample | place: Denmark | collected 2008
ATCTGCTGAATGAGCTGTTCTGTTTTCTGTGGAGTAAGCTCCTTGCGGAGAATATACACAATGTTCGGAACAGACAATGCGGAAATGTAGCCCTCGAGTTGATCTACTTCACAATACTTCCAAACTTTTGATGAGGCTTCGACAAACTCAGGACGGTTGCAAAGCACATCAAGAATGACATTGGTATCAACCAAAATTTTCATGTGCTTCTATCCTTTCTGCACGAACTGCTTTATCATCATAATCATTTTTAAGAACGCCAGTAAGTGAATCAGTCAGGAAGGAAACGCTTGATTTGTGGGAAACAAGTCTTGCAACTTCTTTTCCGTTCTTGAGAATGATGATCTCGTCACCCTGCTGAACAGCTTGCAGATAATGGCCAAAGTTATTCTGAATATCGGTAGCGGTTGCAGTGATCATAATAACACCTCCAAACATTTTCGCTAATATTAGTATATCCCATTTTAGCTAAAATGTCAAGGGCAAATTTTAGGGAAAGAGGGAGCTATGAGCTTACATAGAAAAGAGAATAACCTCCGCAGAGCACAGGCACGTTTCGACAGAGTCAGCAGACGGTCGAAGCAGTTTCAGATAGATTTCCGCCGTGAAGCTAACAGCAGAGGCCGCTTTCATACCCGTGCATATATTGTCCGTGGTGAGAAAACGCATCACGGCGGTCGGGGTATCGTCCATAAGTTTGCAAATGCGAAATACCGCATTCAGGGCGATAAACCGTCAGTTACACGGATGATCAAATCATGGCAGCCTAAGACATTCAAAGGAAAGCTATTTAAGGTAAATACCCGTGCTGTGAATTTTGCAGTTCATGATGTAGCTCAGACGGCGGTCGATACAGCTTTCGCAGCGGAAACTGGCGGTATCAAAACCGCCGATATTGCCCAGCGTGAAGTCCGCAACAAGCTCAAGCAGAAATACACCCGTGAAGCGGTGGACGATTATCACCGTGGTGTGTTTCTCATGGGCCGCACGGCGGTCGATGCTGTCAAGGGTACGCATGATCACCTGAAAACAAAGAAACAGTACAAGCTTGAAAAAGCGAAGTTGCAGCTAAAGAAAGCTGATAACAAGCTCTATAAGGCGAAAACGCAGAAGCCGAAAATGGCTGCGACAAAAGCCGATTTGAAGAAAGCCAAGGCGGAATATAAAGCCCGAATTGTAAAAAACAAGGGCAATAAGTTCCGCAAGGCGATGAACAAACGCCGGTTGCAGGCATATAAGCAGACAAAGCGTGAACTGAAATTTGAGCGTAAACAGCTGAAAACAGAACAGCAATTCCGTGTTAAGGAATTGCATAATCAGGAAAAGATCAGCAGAAACTCTCACCCAGGCTTGCTTGCATTAAAGCCAGTTTCATATTCGGTAAAGCGAATGAGGGCTTCTGCGTGGCAGAAAGCTGTCAATGAAGATCAAGACAATGACGTACTTCATGCGATAGACTCGGCAAAACGCAGAATAGCGGAACCTATCAAAGATAAGGTAAGTAAGCCTCAGCGGTTACAGCGAGAAGAAAAAAAGCGTGATCGTCTGTCCGATGAAAAGTCAAAATCAAATAAAAAACTCATTTGGCAGGAAAACAAGCTGAATGAAAAGCACGATAAATACAAGCAGAGAAAGAAGCATAAACCCCAAAATAAGAAAACGAAAAAAACGGTGGCTGAGAGATTCAAATCGGCTTTCAAATTCGTGAAAAACATCTATGAAAAGGAAGTCAAAAAGTTCTTTGCAGCAATAGCTGTTCCGATACTTATTATCTTTCTTGTGTTTGCTTTTATCATCATGATTTTCAGCTCCATAGTTTCAGGCGGTGGATTTACCCTCGGCACTTATGCGGCACAGGACTATGACCTTTCCGAAGCTGAAAAGTATTACACGGAGCTTGTTTATAACCTCAATCAGAAAATACTTAAAGTCAGCGATACTTCTGACTGGAAAAAAGGTCTTGTGGATTTCGGTGCAAAGAAAAAAGACTTGAAAGATGATCCCGATAACTGGTATTGGGGCAAGTCCCCTGTCTATGATTGGGATCCTGTATATGATTTTGACTGCTATAAGCTGTGGTCATTCCTTTGTGCATACTATTATGACTTTGATGCCGCCGACAACGGTGACATCAAGTATTGGAAGTTCAAAAGCGATACAAAGGATCTGCTTGAGGACATTTTCAATGCGGAGTATGAGTTCGTATATTGGTATGACAATAAATCCCGTTGGGAGGAGCTTGACAACTATGTTTATTTCGGTGGGGGAAGCAGTAATGACGGCAGTTACTACTATTGCGAGAAATCAGCAAGTAAAAGCAGCGAATCTTGGACTTACAAATTCAAGCCGACTTCTTATACCTCAGAACTTGGTCAGTATCTTGATGGTGACGGCTATTGCTATCTGAACCGCAGTTATCGTGTCTTGAATCCAAACGATGATTATGCACTCACGGGCTATTATGTACTTGATAACCGTTATTTTGCAGACAATGCCCACACCAAAGAGCCTTTCTATTGGGTGGACAGTGACGGAAAATTCTTTTTCAAAAATCATGACGGAAATACTCAGTACCGTTCGTTCTACGGTTGGGAGAACGATGATGCTTGGTTCATGATTACGGAAACCGATGCGAGAGCGTGGACAGGCGACAGCAATTGTTCAGCTCTGTATGGTTATGTGCAGAAACAGTATTGGAAAACAGAATGTAATCTTTATTACAACGTAAAGCAGAAAAAGACCTTTGATGAGGTCATTGCAGACAAACTCGGCGGTATGTCGCATAAGACGGAGCGTCTACAGTATTACAATTTGCTTGTGGGCAATGAAGACGGCAACACGCTTTATGGAAATCATCAGACCATATATAATATGCTGCCCGGTGATTCTATCCGTGACTATTCCCTCAAAAGAGAGTTCGGATATGAAATGACGGGGTGGAACGAAAAAAGCGATGGTCTGTATCAGGGTATCAGGAAATGTGCTTTGATAATCAGATGTTTTTCTCCTATTTTGATATGAAATTTAGGAAAAATGCGTTTGTTTCCTGTTTCCCAAACTTGTGAATTTTTTTAATTTTTGAAAATAAAAAAGATAGAAAGTCGATATATGTCAATTTTGATCGTTGGCGAAAAGCCCAGTGTAAGCCGTGCAATCAGTGCTGTGGTCGGAGCTTCCTCCGCACACAAAGGCTACACCGAAGGAAACGGCTATATTGTATCGTGGTGTGTCGGTCATTTGGTGGGCTTGAAATTTCCGAATGACTATGGCAACGGGTGGGAACAGAGATTCAGACATAAGGTCTACATCAAAAATGTGGAGCTTACAAAGCTGATCTGAAAAAGACAAGGCACAGTCCTTGTCGGGCTGTGCCTGTATAACTATATCAGAGCTTTTCAAAAATGCCGTTGTGAAGAATACTCTCTAACGCTGTGATCGCTGTATCATAGGGAACGGTTTCAAACAGCAGAGGTGCGGTTATTGTATCGTAATCCTCCTTATAGATCTTCTTATCAATGATCTCTCGGAGAATATCGGTGACATTTGCACCCTCTTGAACCGAAAGGCACATTTTATGCGGTCTACGCTCCTCAGCGACAGATAATGCAAGTCCTTTCAGCGTATCATCGATCGTTACGATCTCAGACAGCTTGTATATATCGTAGATGTGCCTTGAGTGTTCCGTTGTGGTATTTAGCAGATAATAATCTGCCAGAGCATACATCTTGTCAAGCATTGTCCGTTCTGCGGTCTGAACATTCAGCGTAAACGGCTCTAAATCATATTGCTTAATAAAAGCATCGTATCCGTTTTCGTGAAGATATTGATAGATCAGGCTGTCTGCTGTCATTATCTTCGTAGGATAGGCTCTTTGATAGATAGCTGTTTCAACGATAAGCTGTTCCTTCAGATAAGCAGCGGACAGTGACGAGGGATAGTCAATGATATATCGGTTGTAGTCTCTGCGGCTTTTGATCGAATCGGCATTGGTAAGCCCAAAATCTAAATCACTGATAATTTTCGTGATATTCGCTTTGAGCTGCTTTCTCTTGCTTTCAGACGGTTTCTTCTCGGACTGAACATTCAAGTCAATATCCTCAGAAAAACGCTTGATGATATGGTAACACTTTGACAGTGATGTGCCGCCCTTAAAAACGATATCCGGCATAACAGCGGCGATCCGTTTCAGGAAAAGAGTCACAAAATAGTCCTTCTCAACGATCTCTGCCTTGACTCCAAGATAGTCAGAGGTTCGCAGTACAAGCTGCTCAAAGGTATCCTTTTCATTATGCAACATAATAGATCACTCCGCTTTCTATGAGATTTCTCAAAGCCTTGTCAGGGAAAAACGGTGCATATTTTGTAACAAGTTCCTGAGAAATATTGCATTTCCTGATCCAGCTTTTAATGACAGCTTTTCTTTCATCGTCAAAATAACCTGACGAGGTACTATTCATCATTTCAAGGAACTGCAAAACAAATATATTGTCGTTGTCTATCTTGACTCTTGATTTTCGCAGGATCACTTCCTGATTTCCTACTTTCACTCTGCGGAGCTTTGAGTTTTCGTTATTCGTTTGTATCTCAGGAATGTTTGACATCTGTGTAGAAAGTCCTGCCTGCTGCAATGCCGTGATACCTGTATAGAATCCGATACGATTTCCTTTTTCGGATAAATACTTTCGTTCGATGATCCTGTTGGGATTTAGAATGCTGTTTCCAAACGGTGTTTTAACAGGGATATAATAGATACCTCGTTCGTAGCGAATGACCTGACCGCTTTCACACAGCTTGGCAAGCTTCTTTTTGAGCCAAATATCAGAGTAATCCTCATAATGAATATCCGAGAGAAATATCGGTTCATTCTTTCCAAATATTTCAAGAAGATAATCATACAGCATATTCAACACCTCCCATGTTGTACTGAATATATTATACTACATTTGACCTAACAAGTCAATAGTGATATATATCGAAATGAGAAATTTTATGTCAATTTTGATCGTTGGCGAAAAGCCAAGTGTAAGCCGTGCAATCAGTGCTGTGGTCGGAGCTTCCTCCGCACACAAAGGCTACACCAAGGGAAACGGCTATATTGTTTCTTGGTGTGTCGGTCATTTGGTAGGCTTGAAGTTCCCAAATGACTATGGCAACGGTTGGGAACAGAAGTGGAGCTTTTCTCAGCTTCCTATGATCCCCGACAGCTGGCTGTTCCATGTCACGGACAGCACAAAGGCTCAGTACGATCTTCTGAAAAACCTTATGAATAAGGACGAGGTAACAGAGATCATCTGTGCGACCGATGCGGACAGAGAGGGAGAATGTATCTTCCGTTATGTGTATAACATGGCTCGGTGCCGCAAGCCTGTGAAGCGTTTATGGGTTTCTTCTCTTGAAGAATCCGCTATCCGCAAGGCACTTTCTAATATGAAGCCTATGTCCGCATACGATAACCTGTTCAATGCAGGCTATGCCCGTGCAAGAGCAGACTGGCTTGTGGGTATGAACGGCTCTCGACTGTTTTCTGTCCGATATGGCGGAAAGCTCAATATTGGCAGGGTGCAGACTCCTACTCTTGCAATGATCGTTCAGCGTGATACGGAGGTAAACGGCTTTGTAAAGCAGAAGTATTTTACGGCTGATCTCAACTGTGGTGCTTTTACTCTATCGTCTGCAAGGATCGATGATGAGAAGTCCGCCAATGCTCTTGTATCTGCCTGTGACGGCTGTACGGTCACAATCAGCTCGGTCAAGCGTGAGGTCAAGACCGATAAAGCTCCGAAACTGTATGACCTGACAACCTTACAGCGTGAAGCAAACAAGGGTTTCGGGTACACGGCACAGCAAACACTGGACTATACCCAGTCGCTCTATGAGGGCAAGCTCGTCACTTATCCCCGTACCGACAGCCAGTATCTCAGCGATGATATGGCACAGACAGCTTTTGATGTTGCAAAGCTCTGTGATACCTATTTCGGGTTCGGTATCTTCCATACTCCCGATATTGCAAAGGTCATCAACAACAGTAAGGTATCGGGACATCACGCAATTATCCCTACAAGCGGTATCTCAACGGCTGACCTTTCTTCACTGCCGACAGGTGAGAAAAATATCCTCACGCTGATCGCCACAAAACTCATCTGTGCAACGGCTCCGGCACACAAGTATGAAGCGGTCAAGCTGACAGGTATCTGCAACGGTACGGAGTTTACGGCAACAGGCAGAACTGTTCTTGATATGGGTTGGAAAGCTTATGCAAAGCAGACCGACAAGAAGAATGAGGAAAAGTCTCTGCCTGCGGTATCTGAGGGACAGACCTTTACGGTGCAGGCAAGCAAGGGCGAACACTTCACTTCTCCGCCGAAGCCCTACACGGAAGATACGCTGTTATCTGCTATGGAGAGAGCCGGAAACGAGGACTATGACGAGGAAACTGAAAAAAAGGGACTCGGTACTCCTGCGACACGAGCCGCAACCATTGAATCACTTGTGAAAAACGGTTATGTGGAGCGTGTCGGCAAACAACTCAGGGCAACAGACAGGGGCAAGGAACTTGTCAAGGTCGTTCCCGATGAGGTGAAGTCCGCAAAACTGACGGCTGAATGGGAATCAAAGTTACAGCAGATCGAACACGGCAGCCTGCCCGAAGCGGTGTTCATGTCGGGCATTCAACAGTTTATCGCTGATATGTGCCGTAAATACGGTTCGGTCGATAAGTCTGTTTCTCTTTCTGATGGCGGTCATGAGCCTATTGGCAAATGCCCGAAATGCGGTGCAGATGTAGTCAAGGGTAAATTTGGCTGGTACTGCAAGGGTAAGTGCGGTATGAATATCGCAAAGGTGTACGGCGTGGAGCTTTCCGATACCCAGGTCAAGGGACTGCTTGACGGCAAGTCCACAAGCTACACCTCTAAGGGCAAAAAGACGATCGTCTGCCCTGAGATCGTGGAGAATCCGTACAACGGAAAGATGTACTATCAGTGGAAAACGGAGAGGGGTAAATAAAAACAGCAAGGGTGTCCTTGCTGTTTGAGTATAGTTCTACAAACTGGAATTTATGCATTAATCTCTTTTTTTACGGATACTCTATTTAATCTCATTATTATGCCACCCAAAACAATAACAAAGGCAGAATAACAAAATATGAATAGCGAGTCTGAAAAATGAAGTAATTCTAATTCATTCGCATATATTGCGCCATTCATTACTAAATGTAAAAGGATACTTATTCCGAGAATATAAATTCTATTATTCTTAAAAGCAATAAAATCTAAATTAGTTAATACAAGCAAAGCACCTAATCCTATCAATCTAAAAATGATAGCAACCATGCCACTTCCTAAACTTGTCATTACAAACACTACACTACCTATATCGAAAATCGTATGCAAGACTCCTCTTCCTAAGCCAAACCCCAAAGGTAAGATTTCCTTTTTATCTTTCTTATATATTTTTTTCATAATAATATAATAGCCACACTCTTCTGATACGCCTTGCACAGCACCCACAAGAATGCACAACAATACCAAATGACTATCAAAGAATGATTTTAACGAAGTATATACAAATAGTGCCTGTATTGGTTGAGGCAACAGTAATCCGAATACAATTAAACTAATCATTCCTGCAACAAAATATTTTATTTTCATTTTATCCCTCTTAATTTATTAAACTGGAAGTTATCAATTTCTTATATATTTTTGATCAGTGTCAGGAATCGTATCTTCTGACTGATATCGCTCCACTTTCATGTGAAGATCATATTTATCTCTTAACTCCGCAATCGTATTCATCATGGGTGATTGATGGTGGAAATCAATGCTCTCCTGATTTTTCCAACTGTCAATCAGCAGTACAGTTTCTTCATCTTCCAGCGGGAAAAAATAATCATATCTAATGTTCCCAGCTTCATTTCTGATTGCATCAACAGTACCGCTTGAAATCATCTCCTTTGCAAATTTTCGTGCAGAACCATTTTTACCAGAATAATATATATTAACAACTATACTCATTATACCTTTCTCCCTCAAATTTCGATTTGAAGGGCAGTCGCCCAATCACTTATTTACTCTATTATAACAAACCGCCCCGAAAAAGTCAATCGCTTGCAGGGCTGAATCCAGAAAGGAGTGTTCTTTATGAACAACAACCAGCTTGCGGAAGTCGCAAAGATCCTCGGTGTCTCCGAAGACAGCATTTCCGTTATGAACGATGAGATCAAAAACAGTATGACGGCAGTTTTTGAAACTGTTGCTATCAGAAATGACGAGGACAAAAAGATAGTCTTTGAAGCACTGGACGATCTGTGGCAGAAAGGCTCGGTATATATCGGGCTTGATGCGGTTGCAAAATCAACTGGCATTTTGCTTGTGACACTCCGCAGCCTTGATTACGATACGCAGCAGACTATCGTTTATGAGTACATGATGGACAGCTCGCAAACAGAGCGTTTCTATGCCCTTGTGAACAAGGCACTTGCAGTTTCAGAGCTTGGCAATGTTGCAAAGCTGATCGGTGTTCCTGTGCGTGAGCTGAGGCCGCTCCCTCGCCGTATTCAGGAGAATATCTGCGGTGCGTACACAATGGAGTACGATGCCGACAGCACAAACACCGACCTGATCGACCACATCAGGGAGATGATCGCTCCGTGACAGATTTCCCTTACATCTGCGGTGAGGATATTTCCGCTATCAACAACAAGGAGTTTATCCGTATCGAAACGGATAAGGCGCAGGCTATCGTTATCGCCCTCGATAAAAGTGATATTCCTTATTCTGCCCGATTCAGAGATACCGAAATGGTGCTGACCTTTGACGGTAGCTATAGGGAACAGGTCGAAAGTATTATCACAAAGGCTATGTCGGGCGATTATGAAGCATTGCTCTGTGAGCTGCAAGTCTACGGAGTGCCGGACGGCTACTATCGGCTGTTGGGCGAGGTTGCGGAATTGATGAACACAACTATCGGAACATTGCAGGCTCGTCCCGATGAAATTCAGCTTGCACTTTGCAAAACATATACGGACTTTTGGCTCTGCGATGATGCCTCGATTCAGCGAGAGCTTGACCGTGTGATCTCTGTAAACGGCAGAACGGTGTCGGATATTCAGGAGCATGAAAAAATCAAGACTCAGAAGAAAGCTCCGACAGCACCCACACAGGATTCGGCTGAAAAAGTTCGCACATTTGCGGAGCTTTTCGAGAACTATCAGCGCCGAAATGCCAATGACTATTTTACAAGAGAAGCCCACAAACACTTAGCTGAGATCGCTCGGCGCAGACAGAGTACTGAACAGGAGCGTACCATTCAGACCGAAGAATTAGAAAGGAAGAACAGACCATGAAGAAGATCATTGTAATCGGAAGTGCCGTTGTTACCGCCGTGACCGCAGCGGTTATCATCATCGTGAAGCACACAAAGTGAGGTAGCCTAGAATATGGAACATCTACGCTTTTTCAGTTTCTTTTTCTGACAGGAAGGAGGTTATGTCCTATGGATTCAATACCGCTTGAAGTTGTATATAAGAATATGTATAGCGAATATCCTGAGATACTGGAAGTGAAGGACTTATGTGAAATTCTCGGCTATGGAAAGAAAAAGGTTTATCAGCTTGTCAAGGAAGGACAGCTCAAAAAAATTCCTTGTGGTAGAACGATCAAGGTCGCAAAAGTTACGGTTATAGATTTCGTTCTGCAATGCGCACAAAAATAACTGGTAGAAATGTCCCTTGTGTCAAATTTAGTAGAAGTGGTAGGAAAACGCTTGCAAATGGCCTTGTTTCGCGCTACAATAGAGTTATGAGGTCAATCGCGCAGACCACCGCTTTCGACATAAGGAGGGTAATATAATGAAAGCAAGTCTGCCTTTTAAGTACATTATTGCCGATAAGAAAGGCAAAAACTATGTTGTCTTTGATTTCAAGGACGACAGTGGCAAGCGTAAGAGAAAATGGGTCACGACCGATTTGCCTGCTGACTGCTCTTATAAAGCACTGACAGCAAAGGTGAACGTCATTGTAGCAAAGTTCTATGAGGAGTTTCTCACAGGCAGCTTAACAAAAGTCAAGGAAGCTCCAAAGGAAAAGGAAAAGACAGAACTCAGCGAGGAGAGCCTCAGTGATGATGCTGAATGCAAGACAGGTTTTGAGTTCACGGCATTTCTTGATTACTGGCTTGAAACGATCAAACCGACACTCGCCCGAACCTCTCATCAGAGCTACACTCGCTATATCACCAGGATCAAAAACTATTTTGACGAGCGTTATCCGCATCTTCTGCTTGGCAACCTGACAGCTTTACAGCTTCAGCAGTTCTATAACGATAAGTACAACAGCGGTCTTTCGGGCAATTCGGTAAAGCATTACCACGCCAATATCCACAAAGCACTAAAATATGCTGTAAAAATGGATATGCTCGATATAAACGTCGCAGATAAGGTTGAACTGCCGAAGATCCAGAAGTTTGAAGCCAATTTCTACAACAAGGACGAGTTGGAACAGCTCTTTGAAGTATTCAAGGGCGACAGACTTGAACTTGTGGTACATATTGCAGCCTACTACGGACTTCGCAAGAGCGAGATTATCGGTTTGAAGTGGGATTCCGTCAACTTTAAAGAAAAGAAACTCACGGTTCGCCGTAAGGTCTCCAGCACTTATGGCAGCGGCAAAGAAATGATCTTTGTCGAAAATCAGCTTAAAACTGAGTCCAGTGTAAGAACTTTTCCCTTGATCCCTCATATTGAGCAGATGCTGATTGAACGCAAAACCCTTGAAGAATACTATTCGAAGCTCCTCGGTAAAGACTTTGACAGGGAATATGACGGCTTTGTGTGCCGTGACAACTTCGGTAAGCTGATCACGCCAAACTTTGTGACTTCTCACTTCAAGTACATCATTCAGAAAAATAAGCTCAAACACATTCGATTCCATGATCTTCGTCATTCATGTGCCAGTCTGCTGCTTGCAAACGGAGTATCCATGAAGGCGATCCAGGAGTGGCTCGGACATTCAACATTTAATGTTACAGCCAATTTTTATAGTCACCTCGACTTTCATTCCAAAGTGGAGTCTGCGGAGACTATCGCCAAAGTGTTGGGTGGAGACAGTGCAGATACGGAGCAGGCTATCCATGATAAAGGTTCTGAGGGCAAAAAAAGTCGCAAGTCCTCAACCTGAGAACCTGCGATAATAGTGTGCCGATCGTCTACCCATTCTACCACGGCGGCATTATAAAAAAAGTAAAAAAGTTAATCAAGTCAACTTGACACGGGGGATAAAAATCTTTTGTGCTAAGACCAAAAATGAAAGTGAAATTGAAAAAAGCAGCGATTTTGGTAGAAAATTTGGTAGAAATCCGGTAGAAAAACGCTCATTCACAAGAAACTTTTCTACCAAATTAGTCAGAAAATAAGAAAAGAATGCCGTAAAATCGACATTCTTTCATTGGTGCCGCTGACCGGACTTGAACCGGTACGGATTTTACTCCGAGGGATTTTAAGTCCCTTGTGTCTACCAATTCCACCACAGCGGCAATGCATTTATTATACTACAGAATCCCTCTTTTGTCAACTGTTTTTGCGCTTTCTGAGATGATGCTTTGGATATCGCATAAAAAAACATCCGCTGCATATGATGCTACAGCGGATGTTTTTCTTTAGCCTCGTTCGTTAATCAAATCATTCATATCATACAAGCCGGCTTTTTTGCCCTGCAAAAATACTGCGGCATTGATGGATCCTACTGCAAACACACCCTTGGATGCGGCAGAGTGGGAAATAGTAATGGTTTCGTCGTGCCCGGCAAACAGCACCTCATGCTCGCCTACAATGGTGCCGCCTCGGATGGCGTGAATGCCAATCTCGTTTTTATCCCGCTTGCAGCGTCTGGAGTGACGGTCATAGACATACTGATGGGGTTCTGCCATGGTTTCGTTGATGGCATTTGCGATCATCAGCGCCGTTCCACTGGGTGCATCGATCTTCTGGTTGTGATGCTTTTCGATGATCTCCACATCAAACTGATCCCCCAGCAGAGCAGTTGCCTTCTTCGCCAGGCTCACCAGCAGGTTGATGCCCAAAGACATATTCCAGGAGAAGAAAATCGGGATCTGCTTTGCCGCTTCCTTGATGGAAGCAATTTGTTCGTCCGTATAACCGGTGGTAGCAAATACAGCGGCGGTGCCGGTGGACAGGCAGTATGCCAGCAATCCTTCCAGAGTGGAAGGGTGGGAATAGTCCACGATCACATCCGGCTTTTCCGGCAGTTCCTCCGGCTTGGAAACGATGGGAAAGTCTGCATAGGCGGTGGTGTTCAGGTCAATACCGCTGATGATCCTGCAATCGGTTCGTTCCTGCACACACTGGTAAATAGTGTGGCCCATTTTCCCGTTGGCACCGCATATTGTAATATTCGTCATATGTAGTTTCTCCTTTTTGAAAAACCGCTGCATAGAACATGCAGCGGCATTTTACATCAAAGCTCCGGAATCAGCTTGTGCTTTTGCAGACAAGCCACCAGAGTGGTCAGATTTTCGCTGGTCATTCTTACAAGCGGCATCCGGCAGCTGCCCACGTTCATGCCCATCAGATTCATAGCTTCCTTGATCGGAATCGGATTGACTTCAGAGAACAGAGCGTTGATCAGCTCCAGATACTTCAACTGTAAAGCGGTGGCAGACTTGAAATCACCCTTCAGACAGAACTGTGTGATCTCATGTGTCTCCCGGGGCAGAATGTTGGACAGAACGGAAATGACGCCTGCACCGCCAAGAGACATCACCGGTACAATCATATCATCGTTGCCGCTGTAAATATCCAGCTGATCTCCGCAGCGCTCAAACAGCTTTGCAACGTAGGAAATGTTTCCGCTGGCTTCCTTGACCGCCACAATATTCTTGTGACCCGCAAGCTGCATGCACGTATCAATTGCAATATTCATACCTGTACGGGAAGGAACATTGTAGAGGATGATGGGGATATTGACGCTGTTTGCAATCATGGTGAAATGTGCGACCAATCCAGCCTGGCTGGTCTTATTGTAATAGGGTGTCACCAGCAGCAGCCCGTCAGCGCCACACTGTTCAGCCTCCTGGGACAGCTGAACCGCATAGTCCGTATCATTGCTGCCCGTACCGGCAATGACCGGGATCCGCTTATTGACATGCTCCACAGCAAAGCGGATGCATTCTACATGCTCCTCGTCCGACAGGGTCGCAGACTCACCGGTGGTGCCGCAGACGATGATGGCATCCGTTCCGTTGTCGATCTGGTAATCCAGGTTCATGGCAAACTCTTCATAGTTTACAGTTCCGTCCAGATTGAACGGAGTCACAATGGCAACGCCGGCACCGGTAAAAATGGTGTTCTTCATAGGTACTCATTCCTTTCAAAACAATTCAGGCATATCGCACAAGTCCCGTGCGTTGCTGCCTTTATTGGATGGATACAAAATTCCGCATGATCTTTTCGATGGAAACCGGAGTTCCGATCTGAAAATCCGCCCGGAGCCCATAGGTATACACAGGCAACTCTTCCAGCTCGTCAAGCACCTTGCATGCTTGTTGAATGGTTTCCTTTGTGCAGCTGTTAACGTCCAGGAACACCTGTTCTGTTTCCGGCGCATCCGCTGTGACATGTGTCACGGTGACACAGCGCTTGGATTCAGTCACTGCCAGATATTCCGGTTTTTTAGAAAGCAGAAAGGCACGATTTTCGCTGATGCAGTCCTTGGCGCCACAGAAGTGGAGCATATTGTCCAGTGCCGCACTTTCCACATTGGTGCAGTCGTCCGGCAGCACGATCAGATAATCCAGCTTCATAAAGCCCTTGTAGACGCTTGTGCCGATGAAACGGCGCAACTCCTCAACGGTTTCGTCAAAATCTACCAGATAATCGGATACATAGGGAAGCTCCCGAGGTTCGTTCATGGAAAAATCCACAAAATCAGATGCGGAGATCAGCGCATTGGGGTTGCGAAGATTCAGCAAGGAGATCAGCAGCGTGTCATTTTCTGCACTGATAAATACGTTTTTCATCAATCAAAATACCCTTTAGCAGCCAGCAACTCAGCCAGCAGCACACCGCCGCCTGCTGCACCCCGGAGTGTGTTGTGGGACAGGCACACAAACTTGTAATCGTACTGTGTATCCTCTCTCAGACGACCGATGGAAATTGCCATACCATTCTCCAGGTTCCGGTCCAGCTTCGCCTGGGGCCGGTCATTTTCCTCGAAGTAATGGAGGAACTGCTTCGGCGCAGAGGGCAGCTCCAGTTCCTGGGGTACGCCGGAAAATGCCTTCCAGCACTGGAGGATCTCCTCCTTGGAGGGCTTGTTTTCAAAGGAAACAAATACAGCAGCAGTGTGGCCATCCTGTACCGGCACACGGAGACACTGGGTGGTGATGGAGGGTGTCGCCGTCTTGACGATCTGATCGTTTTCGATGGTGCCCCATACCTTCAGCGGCTCCTGCTCGGACTTTTCTTCCTCACCGCCAATGTAGGGAATCAGGTTATCCACCATTTCCGGCCAGGTCTTGAAGGTCTTGCCGGCACCGGAAATTGCCTGATAGGTGCATGCCAGCACGTTCTTTAACCCGTATTTCCGCAGGGGATGCAGGGCAGGAACATAACTCTGGATGGAGCAGTTGGACTTGACAGCAATGAAGCCACGCTTGGTACCCAGCCGCTTCCGCTGCGCAGTAATGATTTCAATGTGCCCCGGATTGATCTCCGGAACCACCATGGGTACATCCGGTGTAAAACGGTTTGCGGAGTTGTTGGAAACCACCGGGCATTCAGCCTTGGCGTATGCTTCCTCCAGCTTCTTGATCTCGTCCTTTTTCATATCTACTGCGCAGAACACAAAGTCCACCTGGGCTGCGATCTTCTCAATGTCCGCAGTTGCGTCCATCATGATCATATCCTTCATTGCAGCAGGCATCGGTGTGGTCATTGCCCAGCGGCTCCCAACTGCTTCTTCATAGGTTTTGCCGGCAGAACGGGGGGATGCAGCCAGTACCTTTACCCGGAACCAGGGGTGATTCTCCAGCAGCGTCGCAAAACGCTGACCAACCATACCCGTTGCACCAATGATACCTACATTGTATTGCTTCATTTTTCATTCGCTCCTTGTGTTAATTTGTGAAAAGTGTATAATATGAAAAAAACCGGTTGAAAACCGGTCCATCATAAGATATAATAGAAGTATTGGCACATACATCAGCGGAAGTGATCTATATGCCGATAGCGCTCCATCAATCCATGATGACAGTCACAAGCTTGTTCAGCCTGTGCCCAGAAGATGCGTTGCCAGGCGTCCTCTTCGGCGGTCTCGCCTTTCTGCATGCACCGGAATGGCTGTTCCGTTGAATACTGTCCATATTCTGTGCAATGCATACTCTTCTTAACCGCACCTCTACCTTATTCAATTACAATCATAGCATTTATTTTTTTGCTTGTCAATATGAATTTAAAAAAGCCAGGAGAAATCAATGAAAAAATCTGATTTTTATTATGATCTGCCGGAGGAACTGATCGCCCAGACCCCGATCGAGCCCCGGAATCAGTCCCGCCTGATGGTAATCGACCGGGAAACCGGTGCTGTTTCCCATCAGCATTTCTATAATCTATGCGATATGCTCCAGGAAGGTGACTTACTGGTGCTCAACGACAGCCGTGTCATTCCTGCTCGCCTGTACGGAGAGAAAATGGACAACGGCACCTTTATCGAATTTCTACTGTTGGAGCAGAAAGGGGATAAGCTGTGGGAGCTGATCTGCCGTCCGGGCAAGAAAGCCAAGGTTGGCACCCGGTTTTCCTTCGGCGGCGGCAGGCTCATCGGCGAGGTAGTGGAGGTCAAGGAAGACGGAAATCGAGTGGTGCAGTTCACCTGCGAGGGGAACTTCTTTACCGCCCTGGAGGATGTGGGGCAAATGCCTCTGCCTCCCTATATCAAGGCAAAGCTCCAGGACAAGGAGCGCTACCAGACCGTTTACTCCCGGGAGCTTGGCTCCGCAGCTGCCCCCACCGCAGGGCTGCATTTCACAAAGGAAATGCTGCGGCAGTTACAGGACAAAGGCGTGCGCCTTGCCTATGTGACCCTACATGTGGGACTGGGTACCTTCCGTCCCGTAAAGGAAGATGATGTATTGCAGCATAAAATGCACAGTGAGCATTACGCCATGTCCCAGGAAACGGCAGACCTGATCAACCAGACCAAGGCAGCCGGGGGGCGGGTCATCTGCGTGGGTACCACCTCCTGCCGGACGGTGGAGAGCATCGCCACCTTTTTTGGCAAGATCCAGGCTTGCGAAGGGTACACGGACATTTTCATCTACCCTGGCTATCAGTTCAAGGTCATGGACGGACTGATTACAAACTTCCATCTGCCGGAAAGCACCTTGATTATGCTGGTTTCCGCTTTTCTCGGCTACGACAATACCATGCGTGCCTACAAGACAGCTGTTGAAGAAAAATACCGGTTCTTCAGCTTCGGGGACGCATGCTTCATCCGGTAACTAACACAGCAAGGAGCGTATTATGTACAAACTATTAAAGCAGGAGGGACTTGCCCGGAGAGGCACGGTGGACACCGTACACGGTACCTTTCAGACACCCTGTTTCATGAATGTAGGCACTGCCGGTGCCATCAAGGGCGGCATTTCCACCATGGATCTCAAGGAACTGAAATGCCAGGTGGAGCTCTGCAACACCTATCATCTGCATCTGCGGCCCACGGACACGGTGATCCGGAAAATGGGCGGTCTGCATAAATTCATCAACTGGGATCGCCCCATTCTCACCGACAGCGGCGGCTTCCAGGTATTCTCCTTAGCAAAGCTGCGGCGCATCAAGGAGGAGGGCGTGTACTTCCAGTCCCACATTGACGGACGGCGCATTTTCATGGGACCGGAGGAAAGCATGCGGATCCAGTCCAACCTGGGTTCTACCATTGCCATGGCATTTGATGAATGTGTGGAGAATCCTGCAACCTATGCCTACGCCAAGCAATCCTGCGCCCGTACCACCCGGTGGCTCCAGCGCTGTAAGGCGGAAATGGCACGGCTCAACAGCCTGCCGGACACGATCAATCCCCACCAACTGCTGTTTGGCATCAACCAGGGATGCACCTTCGACGACCTGCGGGTGGAGCATATGAAGCAGATCCGGGAGCTGGATCTGGATGGCTACGCAGTGGGCGGTCTGGCTGTGGGGGAGCCTACGGAGGAAATGTATCACGTTCTGGATGTAGTGGTACCTCACATGCCGGAGCACAAGCCCCGGTATCTGATGGGGGTGGGTACTCCTTCCAACATCATTGAGGGAGTCGCCCGGGGCATCGATATGTTCGACTGCGTCATGCCCAGCCGAAACGCCAGACATGCAACCGTATTCACCTGGAACGGCATCATGCATCTGACCAACCAGTGCTATGAAACGGACGACCGCCCCATTGACGAACACTGCGACTGTCCCGCATGCAGACACTACTCCCGGGCATACATCCGGCACCTGTTCAAGGCAAAGGAAATGCTGGCAGGCAGACTGGCAGTGATGCACAACCTGTATTTTTACAACACCCTGGCGGAACGGATCCGCTCCGCCATTGAAACCGATACCTTTGCCCAGTTCCGGGCGGAATACTCCGGACGGCTGGCAAAGCTGATCCGCTGAAAGAAGGAATCATAATGATACGTCTGGCTGTATTTGATCTGGACGGTACGCTGGTCAACTCCCTGGCTGACCTGGCTGCCGCCTCCAACTATGGGCTGCGCACCCTGGGCTTTCCGGAGCATCCCACCGAAAAGTTCCGCTATTTTGTAGGTAACGGCGTCCGGAAGCTGTGTGAACGGGTGCTGCCGGAGGATGCCAAGGAGTATGCAGACCGACAGTATGCCCTCTTTTCTGAATATTACAACACTCATTATGCTGACCAGACCCACCCCTATCCGGGCATCAAGTCCCTGCTGCATCGTCTGAAGGATGAGGGGATCCTGCTGGCGGTTGCATCCAACAAAACCGAAATATTTACCCGGGAGATCGTGGAGCATTTCTTCGGCACGGCTCTGTTTGATCTGGTCAGTGGAAAGATAGACGGCAGACCTGTGAAGCCGGATCCGGCGATTTTACAAGCAGCAATGGAGCAGTTCGGCGCAACTCCGGCTGAAACCGTTATGATCGGGGACAGTAACGTGGATATCCGCACTGCCAAAGCAGCCGGTACCCACAGCATCGGCTGTATCTGGGGGTTCCGGACAGCAGAGGAGCTGACGGAAGCCGGGGCGGAACAGCTTGCAGAGACACCGGCACAGATTCTGGACGCCGTGCATGCATGGAAGGAGGCATAATCGCTATGGAAATCAGTAACACCATTGACGAAACCGAAGCTGTGGTGGAACAAACCACATCCTTTTTCAGCGGCATCCTGCAAAAGATCCAGGATGCAATTCCAACTGTGCTTGTGGCGGTGGTGATATTTATCATCGGCGCTCTGCTGGCAAAGCTGCTGCAAAAAGCTGTGAAACGGGGCATGAAGCGCTCCAACATTGACGATACTGCCATTGGCTTTTTCCAGTCCCTGATCCGGGTAATCCTGTACACGGTGCTGATCGTAATTTGCCTGTCCATTCTCAAGGTACCCATGAGCTCCATTGTGGCAGTGATCGGTGCGGCAGGGCTTGCCATTGGTCTGGCACTGCAAAACAGCCTGTCCAATCTGGCAGGAGGGTTCATCATCCTCTTTTCTAAGCCCTTCAAGGCAGGGGACTATATCGAAACCTCCGGTGTCAGCGGCACGGTGGAATCCGTAGGGATCCTGTACACCCGGATCATTACGCCGGACAATAAGACGGTCTACATCCCCAATGGTACCATCTCCGCCTCCGTGATCTCCAACTACACAGAAAAGAAGCTGCGCCGACTGGATCTGGAGTTCTCCATCAGCTATGAAAGCGATTTTGATAAGGCACAACATCTGATCCGGCAAACCATCAACGAATCAGAGATTGCTCTGAAGGAGCCGGAACCCCTGGTACGGATGGGCAGACAGGACGACAGTGCCATTATCATCTTTACCTATGTGTGGGTGGACAGCTCCAACTACTGGGAACTGCGGTATACGTTACTGGAAAACGTGAAGAAGCAGTTTGATGCCAACGGGATCAGTATTCCCTTCCCCCAGGTGGATGTACACAATATCCCGCAGTAGTCCGGAAAGGGGAAATTCTATGAGCAAACCCGTAACACCGACTGCTCCGAATGAAGCAGCCTCTACATCCAAACCGAAAAAACGGCATACCAAGCGGCGGGTCTTTTTTCTGATCCTGGTGCTGCTGTGGTTATTCAACAACTTTACCTTGAAAACCACCAGGGAGGAGATCACTAGCCCAAAGGTGACCAACGAAATCACCATAGCCGCTCTGAGCGATTACCACGCCAGCTGGCTGGGGATCCAGCCGGAAACGATTCTTGGAGATCTGAAGCGGATCGATCCGGATCTTGTCTGTATTCTGGGGGATATGTACACAGATCAGCCCAGCGGCAAAAGCTGCGACCGGGCGCTGGCGCTGATGAAAAAAATTGCCACCCAGCATCCGGACAAGGTATACTATGTGCCCGGCGAGCACGACCGCACCTATGCCTACATGGATGCGCTCCGGGCAGCAGGCATTCATGTAATGGACTACAAGCAGGAACGGGTGCAGATCGGCTCCACCATACTGGAAATCTACGGCATTGACAATGCATATTTTTCTCCTACCTTTGATCTGACCAATGCCTTTGAACTGCCGGATCCGGAGGTTTACTCCATTCTGCTTGCTCATATTCCTGTACCAGAAAAATATGCCCCCTTCGGAGCAGATCTGGTGCTGTGCGGTGACACCCACGGAGGTGTGGTACAACTGCCCTTCCTGGGGCCAGTATATGACGACGGCATCTGGCTGCCGGAGGTACTGGGGGATGCAGACACGGTTTACGACAAAGGGATCTTCCCCTGCGGCACCGGCAAACTGTTCGTCACCTCCGGGATCGGAAACTATCCCAATATTCCCATTCGTTTTCTCAATCGTCCGGAGATCGCCGTCCTCAAGATCATGCCCGAATAAGAAAACACCGCAGGGTACGTTCTGCCCTGCGGTGTTGCTGTATCAAGGAGTATTTTATGAACACAAATCAGCTTTTATCCGAATCCGTGGAAAAATTGCTTGCCTGGTATCCGGCTCACGCCCGGGATCTGCCCTGGCGGCAGGATCAGGAGCCCTACCATGTGTGGCTGTCGGAGATCATGCTTCAGCAAACCAGGGTGGAGGCGGTGAAGGGCTATTATCAGCGATTTTTACAGGCACTGCCGGATATTGCCGCCCTCGCTGATGCGCCCGAAGAACAGCTTCTGAAGCTGTGGGAGGGACTGGGCTACTACAACCGGGTGCGGAATCTGCAAAAGGCAGCCAGACAGATCATGACGGAGCATAGCGGTGTATTTCCAGGGGAATATGCTAAGATCCGGAAGCTCAGCGGCATTGGCCCCTACACTGCCGGCGCCATTGCGTCCATCTGCTTTGAACAGCCCACCCCGGCAGTGGACGGAAATGTGCTGCGGGTCATGTCGAGAATACTGAACGATCACAGCTGCGTGGATCTGCCAAAGGTCAAGCAACGGTTCACAGAGCAGTTGACAACGGTGTATCCGGCAGGACGCTGCGGCATGCTGACCCAGGCACTGATGGAACTGGGGGCAACGGTATGCGTACCCAATGGTGCGCCCCGGTGTGATGCATGTCCGGTTCGGGAACTTTGCATCGCCCATGAGCAGCAGACTGTGGAGCAACTTCCGGTACGGGCAGAAAAAAAGAAGCGGCGCATCGAGCACAGAACCGTATTTGTGTTTCTGTGCGGCGATGCAGCCGCCGTGCGAAAGCGTGAGGATAAGGGATTGCTGGCAGGGCTTTGGGAGTTTCCCAATCTGCCACACACATGCACCCCGGAGGAGGCAATTGCCTGGGGGGAGGAGATGGGTGTACACCCGACTGCTTTGCTCCAATCCCAGGAGCGTGTCCACATCTTTACCCACATTGAGTGGCATATGACCTGTTACTTTTTCCGGTGCCTGCACCAATCCGATGGGTTTGTATGGGCAGATGCGGATGCGCTGCAGGGGCAGTATTCGCTGCCCACTGCCTTCCGGCTGTTCCTGCCGGATGTACTGGAACTACTGAATCAAGCACCATAGGAAACGGAGCCGGAACTGCTGGAACCGGGTACAGTCTGAGCCGTATGCTTTTTGCAGCTGCATGGCAAGCTCCGTAACAAATTCCCGATCCTCCTCAGAAACAGTATGCGCACTCAAATCCGCATATTCAGCTATGGACGCAGCACGGGTCAGCGTATCTGCGGACAGATAAGGGCATGCTTCTTCTGCCCAGGCTGCAAAGCTGGTGGGCGTTTCATTGCCCGGTGTCAAGCCCATCTGTTTCAGCAGCCGCAGCAGATATTGATAAGCGCCAATCACAGCAGCATTTGTGTCTCCGGATGCAAAGACTGCTGTTCTTTTTTTCCAGATTCCATTAGCCCGGCGGTGCAGATACTTCCAGATGCCACAAGGCAACAAAATCGCTACTGCAAGCACTGTCAGGATCAACAGCAAAGCCCTGAAAAGGGAAGTAGAGCCGGAGTTATTTCTCTGTGTGCTGGTAGAACTGTCGGCTGTGCTGGTCTGGGTATGCACCGGTACAGTTGTGGTAACATGCGTCGTGGTCTGGGTGGTTGTGGTGGTTGCGGCTGTGGTGACCTGTAACGCCAGCTGGTTGGAGTTTGCACCGCCGGGAGTAAAGTCATAGGGGATCCACCCGATGCCATTCAGATAGATCTCCGCCCAGGCATGCGCATGGCTGTCATCTATCACCAATGTCCTCTCCATGGAACCAGAAGATTCCGATGCCTCGGAAAGCATATCCTGGGACACGGCGACTCCCTCCACATACCGTGCCGGAATACCAGCCATTCGGCACAGCATAACGCCGGCAGTGGCAAAGTAGGCACAGTATCCCTGGTGACTTTCCAGAAGAAAATATTCTATAAGCTCCCGTCCTGTCGGTACAGGTCCGGGCGTCAGAGTATAGGTGCAATTTTCTGTAATGGCACTGTAAATATCATCCACTTCCCGCAGAACCATGTCTGTGTGTGAGGCATAACTGTCCGCCCTTCCAATATCATTGTTCAATCGGTCAGCGTATGCTGTCTGAACACGCTGCATGGCTTCTGTATCCGGCACATCCAGGTAGGAATCATAGACAAATTTCTGATAGCTAGGCTCCCACTCATTCAGCTGTTCCGGATTCTTATCCAGTTCCATACTGGCGAAATACAGAAAGTTGAAATTCACACAATCATCCAGCAGATACTCTACGCTATAGGACTGCGGATAGAGCCGCTTGCATGCTCCATCGTGGTAGGGCTTCAGAAGATTGGTATCATATGGCGTGACAAACGGGTATGGGATATAGGCAATATCCGACGCTGCCGGAACCGGACTGATCTCCATCGTGTTCAGATGCATATCCGCTGTGCGAACACAGTTTTCAATAAACTGATACAGCATCGTCTGTGCAGAATTGGTTTTTCCGGCAGATTGTATCTGCGCAAGCCGTTGGTATTGTGCCTCAGTCAGAGCTGACCAGGTGTTGTTTTCATATTTGGATCCCACATAGCTTTTCAGATACAGGTCATAGTCCGGCACCGAAAAATAGCGCAGCTGAACCATGGGCTCATAGGTGAACCGGATCCCATTCAGCCTACCCAATGTAAAGGTATCCGGCGTGGATGTACTTGGAGCAAATTTGAAGGGAGAAGGAGCCGGTGTATCGACTTCCAGTTCCTTGGGCAGGGTAATGCGCTTTAATCCGCTTTTGATCTGCATGCGCCAGGTGTTCAACTGTTCAGAACGGGAAAAATGACTCCAGTTTAAGCCGGCAGTCACGGCAGAAAACAGCACAAGGATCAGAACCAGTCCGGTCAGTGCCGTCTGAACGCCCACTTGTCGGCGCAGGGGTTCCTTGGCATGATACTGGTGCATGCGCCTGCTCCGCAGATGCAGAATGGAAAAGGCACGATCCTGCGCCAGAATCCCCACCCAGTATGCAAGCAGACAGGCAAACGCCAGGTAAGAGGGTGCCACGCCATAGTACAAGCCGATTTCCGGCAGTGCGCCGGTCAGCACAAAACAGATCACTGCGTTGGGACGGGCAATGGTGAAAAAGCAGGTCAGAACGCCCAGGAACAGCATACAGAACAGCAGCAGTGCCGTCGTTGCCTGCATCTGGTTCTGATAGGTCAAACCGGTATAGTGCAGTTCTTCTGTAAAATGCACACGCTGATAAATGGTGTTGAATACATAACAATAGCCGTCCACCGCCAGAGACCAGTATTTCACCAGCAGCAGTTCTCCGCCGATCAGGGTGGGGATCAGTCCCAAAGCCCAGCGTTTGCCCATAATGCAGAACACGGAGGAAACCACCCAGCACAGCAGAATGCCTCCGATCAGCATTGAATAGTTGACTTGCAGATCGAACATGGACAAAAAAACTGCAAAGGTAGAGCTAATGCCAAGCAGAGCCAGCAGCATGGTATAGATCATGCTGCGCTGTTTGCCCGGTGGCGATGTGGACATGTGGGGCGCAGACAGCAGCTGGATCCCGCTTTCCGAAGCAGTCTGCTTCATAAAATCACCTCCCGCAAGGCAGCTCCAACGCATCCCGGAGAAACCGGGCAAAGCTCCAACTGTGGAAAGGCGGCCGCTGTGCGTTGGAAGCAAGCAGCGTCCTCCTCATCGGCATTCACGGAAATCACCGTGATCCGGTCGGCATGCAGCTGTTCCAGCTGAACCAACTGCTCCGGCTGTACACCGGCTGTAAAATAAATCAGATGAGAAATGCTTCTGTCCGGGTCTATGCAGTGCAGCGTGGAGGAAAGCGTATGGGTGGGAGTGGACATCAGCCGCCGGATGCCTTCATAGATCGACGCATCGGATACGGGGACAGTCACCAGCCGTTCGCCTGGGGGGTCAAACCAGCACAGATTGTGAGGATGCTCCGACTCAGAAAAGGCGACAGACACGGAAATCAGGGACTCCAGCAAGGCATGCTGCATCGGCAGGGGACTTTGCTTCCACTCTGCAAACAACACAGCAGCCTGTCCGATGGGCAGACTGAATTCCTTGACGATCAGTCCCGTATTCTTTTCACTGAGTTTCCAGTGAATCCGATTCAGCCTGTCACCGGGGTGATAATCCCGCAGCCCGAATACCTCCGAAGGATCATCTCCGGATCGATACTGGGAGAAGGTTTCATTCTCGCTGTCCTGGGAAAGCACCTGCCCAGACACCGGCTGCATGGGCCAGATATGGGGCATGATCCACAATTCCTGTGCCGGGGGCGCAGAAATCCGGATCCGGAACATCCGGAGCATGTCATACAGCCGGATCTGGGTGATCTCCGCCCGCAGACAACCGCAGTATTCCGGCAGCAGCTGCAAGCCGATGGTCTGACTGCTTCTGGCTGGCAGACCGGTGGACACCAGAATGGTTTCGTCCTGCTGTGCCAGTTTGTTCCGATACCGGATCCGGAACACGGCATGGGGAATCGGTAGAATACACGGATTCTGCAAAAAAAGCTGCAATTCAATCTGTTCCCCGGCTGGCAGGGTGCCGGAAGGACAAAGAAGCCGGATCCGGAGTCTGCTGCCGGCGATCCGGAGCCACAGCCAGGAAAAGCCGGGCAGCAGGAAAATACACAGCAGCAGGATCAGACTAAGCGTATCCTTAAACAGAAGGAAGAAAAACACCAGACCCACCAGCAGCAGACAGTATGCAAGCTTCGCCAAGATCATATTTCATCACCAATGACAGGAACAGGCACCTGCCGCACCACATCTCCAATGACCTGCTCCACTGTGATCTCCTGCATCCGGGCCTTGGTGCTAAGCAACAGACGGTGTGCGAATACATCCCGCAGCATAAAACGCACATCATCCGATGTAACGTAATCCCTACCCCGGAGCAGCGCCGTTGCCTTTGCGGCGGCAGTCAGTGCCAGCGTGCCCCGGGGACTGATGCCAAGTCGCAGCATCGGGTGCTGCCGGGTTGCCTGGGCAAGACTTGCGATGTAGTTGTAGATCCTGTCATCCACATAGATCTGCTCGGTCTGCCGCTGTAGCCGCACAATATCCTCTGCCGAGGCAACCTGATGCACATGGTCAATGGGGTTCTCACTGTGCCGTGCTTTTAAAATATCCACCTCGCTCTGTAAATCCGGATAGCCCATGTTCAGCTTGATCATGAACCGATCCAACTGGGATTCCGGCAGCATCTGGGTACCTACGGAGCCGATGGGATTCTGGGTTGCGATCACGAGAAAGGGCTTGGGCAACACCCGGGTCACGCCGTCAATGGTAACACTGCCCTCCTCCATGACCTCCAGCAAGGCAGACTGGGTCTTGCTGGAGGTACGGTTGATCTCATCCGCCAGAAACAGGTTGCACATTACCACACCGGGTTTGTAGTCGAAGCTGCCGGTCTGCTTGTTATAGATGGTAAACCCGGTCACATCTGCCGGCATCACATCCGGTGTAAACTGCATCCGATGGTGGACAAGGTGCATTGCCTTGGAAATAGCCAACGCCAGAGTGGTTTTTCCCACACCGGGAATATCCTCGATCAGAATGTGTCCGCCAGCCAGCATTGCCAGCAGGACTTTAATCACGGTCTCATCCTTGCCGACTACAGCCTTTTTCACCTCTCGGATAATCTGCTTTGTCTGTGTGATCGCAGACTGAATCTGTTCCTCCATATTGATTGTTCCTTTCTTTTTTTGTATCTTTAGCAGGCGTTCCTGGATCGTTTTACAATACAATTTCTAGTATAACACAAAATCTGCCGTTTTGCAACCGTTAAAACGCAAAATAGCCATGCTCTTTTGCCGACTGTCACAACAAATTTCGACACAAATCCGGAACAAAATTGGCATATGTACCAAAAAGCCATTGCTTGAATTGACAAATCGAGAATTACTGGTATACTATATTTATGTAGGTCTATGAGAACCGAGAAAAGAGGGTTACTATGAACATTTGGCACAATATCAGCCCCAAACGCATCAACTCCGATGATTTTGTGGCGGTCATTGAAATCCCAAAGGGGAGCAAGAAAAAGTACGAGCTTGACAAAGAAACCGGACTGATTATGCTTGACCGAATTCTGCATACCTCAACCCATTATCCCGCAAATTACGGTCTGATTCCCCGCACATATGCTGACGACAACGACCCGCTGGATGTTCTGGTGCTCTGTTCTGAGCGACTGTATCCGATGACCCTGGTGCGCTGCTATCCCATTGGCGTGATCCGCATGATGGACAGCGGTCATATGGACGATAAGATCATTGCAATTCCCTTCAATGATCCCAATTATAATATGTACCATGATATCAGCGAGCTTCCCCGGCATGTGTTTGATGAAATGTCCCACTTCTTCCGGGTCTACAAGGAACTGGAGAACAAGACCACTGCCGTGAACGAAGTAGAAAACGCAGAGGTTGCCCGCAAGATCATTCAGAGTGATATCGATCACTATATTGAAAAGTTTTGTAAATAATTTTTGAAGGAGCGTGCAAGCATGACAGCTGGAGCAAATGAGGTTTTGTTCGATTCACAGAAAGGCGTAGCACCCCTGGGGCTGATCGCCACAGAAAGCGCAACGGAGCTTGGTGACAAGATCAACGGGTACCTGATGCGCTGGCTCGTAAACGAGGAGGAGAATCCGGATGGATTCCTCATCGGTTCCGAGTGCCCCCGGTTTGCTTCCGGAGACGGTAAGGGTCTGATCAAGTCCACCGTCCGGGGCAAGGATCTGTTCATTCTGGTAGACGTGGGAAATTACAACTGCAAGTACAAGATGTTCGGAAGGGAAAATTCTATGTCCCCGGACGATCACTACCAGGATCTTAAGCGCATCATCCAGGCTGCATCCGGTAAAGCACACCGGATCAACGTCATCATGCCGATCCTCTACGGCGGCAGACAGCATCGTCGCAACTTCCGTGAATCCCTGGACTGTGCATGCGCACTGCAGGAACTGGAATCCATGGGCGTTTCCAATATCATCACCTTTGATGCACACGATCCCCGGGTGCACAATGCAGTACCGCTGATGGGCTTTGACAACGTAATGCCCTCTTACCAGGTGCTCAAGGCTATGTTCAAGTGCATTCCGGACTTTGACATTGCGCCGGACAAGTTTATGGTTATCAGCCCGGACGAGGGTGCGCTGAACCGGAATATGTACTACGCTTCCGTTCTGGGGGTCAACATGGGCATGTTCTACAAGCGCCGGGATTACTCCAGGATCGTCAACGGCAGAAATCCCATCGTGGCACATGAGTATCTGGGCAACTCCGTAGAGGGGCTGGATGTGTTTATCGCAGACGATATCATTTCCTCCGGCGAGTCCATGCTGGATCTGGCATATGCCCTGAAGGACAAAAAAGCACGCCGGATCTTTGCTTACGCAACCTATGGTCTGTTTACCGACGGACTTGAGAAGTTTGACAAGGCGTATCAGGATGGGTATATTGACGGTGTATTCGGCACCAACCTGACCTATCGCAGTCCGGAGCTTCTGGCTCGTCCCTGGTTCCACGAGGTTGACGTATCCAAGTATATTGCATACTTTATCGCAGCCATCAACCACGATGTATCCATCAGCACCGTCATTGATCCTCACCAGAAGATCGCACTGCTGTTGGAAAAGATGCATCAGAAGAAGCAAGAAAACGCACAGATGGCATAAGTTCCGATCCAATTTATACAGAAAGACCGCAGCCGGACAAGTTGCGGTCATTTTTTATGTATCCGTCAAAGAGCATGCCCTGCGGTATTCCGCCGGGGTCATGCCCGTATGCAGCCGGAACTGGCGCAGGAAATACTTGCTGTCCCGATAGCCGCATTGCTGGGCAATCTGCTGTATGCTGTCCTGGGTGGTAAAAAGCAGATACCGTGCAAGCAGGATTCTGCCTGTAATGCAGTCATGATGAGGATTGACGCCAAAGCAGGCTTTATAGATCGTCCGCAGGTGTCCGGAACTGTAGGAACAGGGGAGTCCTGTGCTGTCGGTTTCAAAAAACACCTCCGGGGACAGATAGAACTGATTTCGCAGCGCAAGCATCTCCCGGTAGTGGGAACAAGTCCGCCGGGCAGCACTGATTCTGGTCAGCTGATCCAGCTCCTGCAGCGCCTTTGGCATTTCCGTCTGATAAGTTGAATCCGGCGTACAAAGCTGCGCAGTACATACGAAAGAATCGGTGCCGTAACACCGGGTGTATCCGACTGCCCGCAGCAGGATTGCACCCAGCAGATCTGCAAGAAGACGGCTGTCAGCGGTATCTGCACGCACCACACAGGCAAATGTGTTTTCCTCGACTCTGCCATACAGCCGGGAGCCGGCACAGAAGCACTTGACTGCGTCAGATGCTGCCAGGAGCGCCTGAATCTTCTGCCCGGAGCCTTCGGTGGCATAGCTTTCGTCAAACAAGCAGACACGCAGCACCACAAGGTGGACTTTTCGGGCATCGAACGTTTCAACAGCTGCATCAAAAGCAGAGTGAAACCCACGCTTGCTGTACATATCCGTCATGTTATCCACCGATTCTGATAAATTGCAGCACTGGGTCAGATACTGAATATCATTTTTCAACCGCAAAAACTCCAAACCGTTGCTGACTGCTTTCAGCCAGTGCCGGTACAATGGGGTGTTGGCAGCCGGTGTATGAAACTTCATTACCGCATAGCCCAGGGATCTTTGCAGAGAAAACAAGGGGCTGAAGCTGTATGCGGCAGCCGAGCCGCTGCAAAATCGTTCCAAATCATGTTTTTGTATCGTAAATGGCTCTTCCTGAGCCAGAAGGCTGTAGCATGTCACAGTTTCCGACACTGCCCGGTCGTTGTACCAGTCCTCATACAGGCACAGATAAACCTCCTCTGCATGTCGAAGCATATACCGATACTTTCGACAAACCTGTAACAGATCCGGGATGGTACGACACTCGGTCAATTCAAATTCCAGCTGTCCGAACAGGTTCAGAAAGTAATCCGTGCGCTTCAGACTGATCCGCTCCTGTTCGGCAAGCAGCTGTGCCGGATCCAGACCGCATTGACAGGAATCTCCCGGAATCAGTCTGCCCGGAGGAGGGGTAAAATCCGTCCCCGGATGCCCGTCCAGCTGCTGCTGTATCAGTCGGATCGCCTCCGCCCCCAACTGCGCCCGATTGCGCTGATAGGTGGTCAGAATCGGGTAATGGTATATACGCTCCTGAATGTACTCATAGCCTGTGATCGTAATGCGATCCGGCACGGAGATTCCGTTTTTTGCAAGGGTATCCAGCATACCGTAAGCCATGTAATCGTTTCCGCAGAGCACTGCTTGGGGAAAGGGTCTGTCTTTTTTGATGTAGGATTCAGCAAGCTCTGCACCGGAATTCATCCAGAAATTACCGAAATGCACTTTATCCGGATCGTAGGGGAGTCCATGACGCTCCAGGGACGCCCGGTATCCGGCAACCCGTTGGTGAGACGCTTCAATAAAGTCAAAGCCGGTCAGCATTTCCATATTCGTAAATCCGTGTTTTTCGATCAGATGATCTGTAATCCGTTCAAAATCCAGTGCGTCACTGGTATTGAGAAACTGAAAATGCTCCAGAACAAAGCCAGGTTGCGGTGTGCCCAAAGCGATCAATGGTACATGCGTCATGTGAGACAGATGTTCCACAATCAGTTTTTGCTGGGTTGTGTTCAGGATTGTTTCTGAAAACAGGATCAGACCGTCAAACGCATCCGAAAGGATCAGATCGTAGATATCATTCTCCCGTTCTATGGTGTTTGCCGGGTCATTGGGATTATAAATATTTGAAAGAAACAACAGGTCGATGTTTCGTTCCTGTGCCTGCCGGAGCATACCGGAAAGCAGCTCTGACTGCTCTATATCGCTGAGCTGGGATGCGATCACGCCAATTATGTATCTGTTGGACTTGCTCATAAGCTACTTCCTCCCAAAGCGGACAGATGTGAACGTCTGTTATCATTATATCACTGTCCCAATTCACAGTCAAGAAAAAACATCGTTTTGTCCACCTAATAATTGTTTTGTGAGTTGACGACCTTCTGTGAATTTTCTATAATAAAGAAAAGAAAAAATGGAGGTGCATTGGATGAAACTTAAAAAAATCTGTGCTGCATTGCTTTCCGCCGCATTGCTCACAAGTTCCTTTGCCTATGCTTTGCCGAAGGACACAGCCGGCAACGCTGGTTCCACTCCCTCATTCCTTGGCGATCCGTTTCAGGTCTCCACAATGACCGCAGAGGCAGCAAGCAGCGTCATGCGCAGACCCTGCTCCCCGGATCAGCCCATGCTGATCGTGCACATCGACACCTGGAATTATGCAGATCCGGCGAAAATCATTGCTTTGATTCCGGAGGATATCAAGCCATATGTGGTGTTCAACATTTCGCTGTCCATCAATTGGAGCTCTACGGATCACAAGTGGCTGATGGTGCAGGACGGGTATGAATGTGCCAAGTCCTGGCTGAAAACCTGCGCAGACGAAGGTGTATGGTGTATGGTACAGCCTGCAAGCGGCGGCCAGTGCCATCTGCCGGATTATGATTCTTCCGGAAACATTGTAAATTACCCCAACAAGAGCCAGTTCGTTTCCCACGCTGATGATGACTATGAAAACACCATCTATGCAGAATTTTTCCGGGATTACCCCAACTTCATCGGCTTCAACTACAGTGAGCAGTTCTGGGGCTTTGAGTCTCAGGACTTTCCTGTAACCCCCATTCAGCGGTATCAGCATTTTGCAAAGCTGCTGAAGCTGTGCAACAAGTACGGTGGCTATCTGAACATCAACTGGTGTGCAAATTACTGGAGCGCTGCACTGAATCCAGTGGCAATGCTGAAACGCTGCCCCGAATGGCGCAGTGCCTGTGAACAGTACTCCGCCAATTTGCAACTGGAAGAAAAGTACACCCAACTTGGCTTCAGTGAGGATGTGGAAAGCGAAGTGCTGGGGGCATACCTGTCCGGCTATTGCGGCAACTACGGTGTTCGGTATGATGAAACCGGTTGGTCTGATTCCACCTGGTCCGGCAACGGAGATGTAACCAAGGAACAATACCGACAAATCACCGGCCTGCCTATTCACATGGAGCGCATGGCACTGAATGGTGCTACGATCATCGATGGACCGGAGCTTGTGTGGGCGGATGACTTCGCAGAAAAATGGGGCGGCATAAAGGATGGCGACTACAGTTGCCGTAGTTGGGACACCAAAGATCAATATGTGAACGATACCCTAGGCTTCTTTCGCAAGCTGGTAGATGGGACCATCCGGATTCCCACCCGGCAGGAAGTCATCGAGAGAACCAAGGTAGTTGTGATTCAGGATAACACCACCGGGGATAATCACAACAAATACAGCACCTATCCTACTCTGTTTGAGGGGCTGTATCGCATGTCCGGAGACGGGAATCTGGATAAAAATTACAATCCATATAAGAGTACAGGACGATATCCCACAATCCCCACAGTTTATGCCCTGCGGGACAGCGTGGCAAAGAGCTTCCAGGTGCAGATCAAGCAGTCCTCCATCCCGTCCCGGTGGAGCTCCATTTCCGCAAAGCAGGATGAGTTCAACAAGCTGTTCGCATCCGACTACTACGGCAATTGCTATGCAGGCAGATATGAGAACACATGGGTTACCTACAACTCCAATAAGGATGGCAGCAACTGCGGTGCGGTTCTTTCTCTAAAGTACAACACCTGCAAGGATCTGGACGTTAACTTCAACCAATACGGCAACGCCCTGATCAAGGAGTACAGTGACCGGATTGATATTTACGCAAATAACTTTGACGAAAAGGCACAGACTACCCTGAGAACCGATACCTTCAAGATTTCCGGCTGTGCAGCAAAGCCCAGCTATTCCGCAAAGGATACGGGCAGAAACCAGACCGCATCCCAGATCAGCGAAAGCTATGCAAACGGTACATACACCTTAACTGTAAAGCACAACGGTCCGGTAGAGATCAGCATTCAGTGCAAGGGCAATGAGACCGGAAGACTTTCCAATCCCAAGGCTTCCAGCGTAAAGGCGCCTGCATATCCTTCCTTCTACACCGGCGTTCGTCAGTATGAGGGTGAATTCTTCGACACACAGAATGTAGAAGGCAACGTAGCAAACGGCTGTGGCAGTGGCGTAACCGGCTTCTGGGGACAGGGCTTCCTGAAGTACGGCGCAAAGAATAATGCAGCCGTTCGGGACACTGTTTCTACCACCAAGGCAGGAAAATTTGACCTGACACTGCGGTATTCCGCAACCTCCGACATCAACAACGTAGACCTATATGTAAACGGCAGCAAGGTTAAGACCCTGTCTATGCCCAAGGGCAGTAGCTACAGCGATTGGAAAACTGTGACCCAATCCATTGATCTGAAGGCAGGGGACAACCAGGTCGAGCTGAAATCCAATGCAGCACTGGCTGGCTCCCTGTATTTGGACTGCTTTACAGTCAAGGGGGATTTCGGCACCGGAACAATCGAGGATCCGGATCCCATCAGCGGCACACTGCTCAAGGATCTTACAGTTACTGACACAGAAAATGCAGCTGACTGGTCCATCTATCAGGATTTCAGTGTTGGCTCCAAGCTTTTTGGAGACAGAGATCTTACCGCAACATCCATCCCTGCTGGTTTAGCAGGGGCAGAAGCCATCCGGACTGCCTGTGACTCCAAGCTCGTAACCGCAAATCTGGGTACATGCAAGGCAGGCGCTGATATTACGGTTTATGTTGCAATGGATTCCAGAGTTACCTCTGCGCTTCCTGCATGGCTCAGTGGCTGGACTAAAACAGCCAATACCATTCAGACATCCAACGACCTGACATTGGAACTGTACAAGAAAAACTTCAATGCCGGCGAGACCATCACACTGGGAACCAACGGCGGATCCAACGAATCTGTAAACTACATTGTACTTGCAGTGGCGAAGGAAGTAGAACCCATCAGCGGCAAGATTATTCAGGAGCTTACCGTATTCGACAAGGAGAATGCTGCCGACTGGTCCATCTATTATGACGTAAAGGTTGGCTCCGTACTCTACGGCGACCGGGATCTCACCATCACTTCCATGCCCAAGAATCTGGTGAATGCAGAAACAATCCGCACAGCATGCGATTCCAAGCTGAGCACAAACGATCTTGGCAAGTTTACGGTCAGTACAGATGCAACCATCTATACCGCTGTGGACACCAGAGTGGTTGAAAACATGCCGGAATGGCTGAAGGCATGGACATTTGCAGGATGCAGCGTGACCACTTCCAATGACGTTACCCTAATGCTCTACAAGCTGAACGTAAAGAAGGGCGATGTTGTGGCACTGGGAACCAACGGAGGCAGCGGCAATTCTGCAAACTACATTGTATTTGCCGTTCCCCAGGAAAAAATCGTCAAGGGCGATGTGAACCTGGACGGCGTCATCAACGGTTTTGACCTGATTCTGGCAAAGCGCGGCATGGCAAACGGATTCACCGATACCCGTTCTTTCGATGCTGCTGATGTGGATAAGGATGAAAAATTAGAAAAGGACGATATCACCCAGCTGCAGAATTTCATCAAGCTGTCTGCAAAGGAATTCACAGAAACACCTGTAACAAAGCCTGCGCCTGCTGTACTCACCGAACCGGCAGGTGATCCCGGCTAAAAGACCATTCGTCCCCATATGTACAACTATGTACGTTCCATTTTCAAAGCAACCAAGTAAAGCCTCCCCCTGGAGCTTCGGCTCTACCCATAAACCAGAAAACGGTACAGTCCGCAAGGTCTGCACCGTTTTCCTTTTCCTTGTAACACTGTCATTATGCAATGCTGCCTTCACGCAGCTGATACAGCTCATACCGGTATCCATCGTGGGCTTCCTCCGCCGTACCGATCAAGGTATACAGCTCAGTCAAAGCTGCGCACGGTTCTTTACGCCAAAGGTGTTCCCGCATGCGATATCGTACCACCACGAACTCCACAGCACCCTCCTGTACAATCCTGTCCTGCTCCCGGTACATCTCGGGCAGTTGATCCTTTGGGATATTGAGCCGGCAGAAAAACCGGGTATCCGGCAGCAAAGCGCCGGACTCCAGATAAAAGCCGCCATCCAGGAAACAATAATTCAGCAGCGTGATTTCATCCTGTCGCTTCGTTTGCTCCATCAGCTGTGCAAACCGGATCTGGGGGTAGTAGAACTCAGGCTTGCCAAAATAATACCGACAGTTGCTGGCAGGGTACAGCGCCAACAGATACACCACCGGCAACGCCAGCTTCATGCACGTTTTCCACCGTTCCCGACCCATACCAGCCCACAACCGCAGCAGGGGAATGATACCGAACAGGCAGTACCCCGCCATAATCAGCAGGTAATACCGATACCGGACACCTCCCGCAAATACAAAAAAGTACAGTCCTGCATAAGTTGCGGCAATGGCGATCCGGGTGGCGGTCTGCTTGCAGCTGTCTTTTTTCAAGACAAAATACAGCGCACCACCTATGCACAGTGCAGTCATACAGAAATTGTGGAACACATCCTGCACCAGGATTCCGCCGATGCGCAGAATCAGAGAAGCAGAACGGGAATATAGAAAAATGTTGGAGTAGAAGTATACATAAAAAAAGTCATACAGTGCGTGGTGGTATGCAAAATACGCCAGCCATGGCAGCATGGTCAGAGCCATGCCGCTCAGGAACAGAAAACAATGGGCAAATGCCCGGCCAGGCTGTCCCTGTCGGATGGTCTGCACGAAAAAGAACAGCACCCAGGCAATGTAAAACCCCAGCATGGTGAACTTGATCCAAAGAATCATGCCAGCCAGCACACCGCAAAGAATATGTGTCCGGCGGCAGGGCAGTGTACCGGACTCGGTGCAGCGCAGCATAGCATACAGACCGTACAGCACCAGAGGCAGACAGAATTCCTCCGCATTGTCCCCCCGGCTGAAGCAATAAGCTGTGACGGTCACAAAGCCGGATAATGCCGCCGCCGGAAATTGCAGACGCTCCGGCAGAAACAGCCCTGCGATCTTACAGTACAGCCAGAGCACCCAGGTCAGGTTCAGAATCTCTAGCAAATAGACTCCGAAAAAGCCATTGCTGTCCATCCATGCAGCCAGGGCATGCAGACCATACAGCAGGGGACCCTTTTGCTCATACAGATCCCGGTAGGGGACTGTTCCGGACAGCATGGCTTTTCCCACCGTCAGAAAGCAGTTCTGATCCACCCCCGTGTGCAGAGGAAACAGGGGCGATGCCATGGAACAGACAGTCATCAGAAGAATGGACAGCAGTACACAGCTCAGCAGCCGTATGCAGGTTTGCCGCTTCAAAAGCAACCCTCCCAATTTGTGATATACATTTACTTTTCTAGTGTATCACAAATCAGGAGGGTTTGCAAGCCGAACCTTCGGCAGTATCGCATAGGGTTTGCGCAGTGTTTTCTTATAAATCCAATCCTGTGATTACATCCTTCAGAGTCTGTACCGAATGCTCCAGCTGCTGCTGTTCGCTGGCATCCAGAGGGATATCCAGCACCTTTTCAATGCCCTCCGCACCCACAATGGAGGGAACGCCGAAATACACGTCCGATACCCCGTAATGACCGTTTACATAGGCAGAAACCGGCAGCACAGAATGCTCCTCCCGGACGATGGCACGGGCGATCCGGGTCACTGCCAGAGCAATGGCATAATAGGTGGCGCCTTTTTTCTCAATGACCTTATAGGCACTGGTGCGCACGTCCTCGTACAGCCTGTGGAGCGTTTCTCCGTCGCATGCGCCGCAGATATCGCAGAAGCTGTCCAGATCCACCCCGGAGATGTTGGCGCTGCTCCATACAGCCAGCTCGCTGTCTCCGTGCTCTCCGATGATGAAGGCATGCACGCTGCGGCTGTCCACCCCCAGATGCGCCCCAAGCAGGTATTTCAGCCGTGCCGTATCCAGCACCGTACCGGAGCCGATCACATGCTCCGGTGGGTAACCGGACAGCTTCCACGCCGCATAGGTCATCACGTCCACCGGGTTGGATACGATCAGCAACCGGGCATCCTGCGTTACCGCAGTGATTTGGGGGATCATATCCCGGAAGATCTCCACATTTTTGCGAACCAGCTCCAGCCTGGTTTCACCGGGCCGCTGTCCGGCACCGGCTGTGATGATAATCAGAAAGCAGTCTGCCAGATCCGCATAGGTGCCGGCGTAGATCTTCATAGGGTGTACAAAGGGCAGACCATGGCTCAGATCCATTGCTTCTCCCTCCGCCTTGGTCTGATTGATATCGATCAGCACCAGCTCGGAGAACATTTCCTCCTGTACCAGGGAAAAGGCAATGGATGCCCCTACAAAGCCGCACCCGATCACAGCACATTTTTGTTTATTCACAAGGATTCCTCCCATCGTAAATTCATCAGTAGCATTGCCTTTAGTCTGTCCGGAAATACCTTTTTTATGCGGTCTGATAAAAAAGGTTCAGGAATTCAAAAAAGGGGCTTGATTCTGTCGAAAAAATGCGGTATAATGATACCATATGATGTATAAGGTGAATCTCATCTTATATCGAAAGGAGTTAAGGATATGAATTATTCTCATGAAGTTGAAACAATGTGCCCTGTAAAGCAAGGCGTTGCTCACGGCGCAGCCCCGATCCCGGAAGAAGCAAAGTGGGTGAAGGCAAAGGAAATCACTGATATTTCCGGTTTCACACACGGCATCGGCTGGTGCGCACCGCAGCAGGGTACCTGCAAGCTCACACTGAACGTTAAGGGCGGTGTGATCCAGGAAGCATTGGTTGAGACCATCGGATGTTCTGGTATGACCCATTCTGCTGCAATGGCTGCTGAAATCCTCCCCGGCAGAACCATTCTGGAAGCACTGAACACCGACCTGGTTTGCGACGCAATCAACACTGCAATGAGAGAGCTGTTCCTGCAGATCGTATACGGCAGATCCCAGAGTGCATTCTCTGAGGATGGTCTGGTAATCGGCGCAGGACTTGAGGATCTTGGCAAGGGTCTCCGTTCTCAGGTTGGTACCATGTACGGTACGCTGGAAAAGGGTCCCCGTTACCTGGAGATGACTGACGGTTATGTAACCGGCATTGCTCTGAATGAGGATGACGAGATCATCGGCTACAAGTTCGTTAACTTCGGTAAGATGATGGACTTCATCAAGGCAGGCGATGACGCAAACACAGCATACGAAAAGGCACAGGGTCAGTACGGTCGTGTTGCAGACGCTGTAAAGATCATCGATCCCAGAAAGCAATAAGAGGAGGAAAACTACAATGGCTTTATTTGAATCTTATGAGAGAAGAGAAAAGCAGATTCTTGCTGTTCTCGCACAGTACGACATTCACTCCATCGAAGAGGCTGCTGAAATCACAAAGGCTAAGGGTCTTGACATTTACAAGCTGGTTGAGAGCATTCAGCCCATCTGCTTTGAGAATGCAAAGTGGGCTTACACTGTAGGCTGCGCAATCGCAATCAAGAAGGGCTGCACCAGAGCTGCTGACGCTGCTGCTGCAATCGGTGAAGGTCTGCAGGCATTCTGCATCCCCGGCTCCGTAGCTGACCAGCGTAAGGTTGGCCTGGGCCACGGCAACCTGGGCAAGATGCTGCTGGAGGAAGAAACCAAGTGCTTCTGCTTCCTGGCTGGTCACGAGTCCTTTGCCGCTGCTGAAGGCGCAATCGGTATTGCTGAAAAGGCAAACAAGGTTCGGAAGGAACCCCTGCGGGTTATCCTGAACGGCCTGGGCAAGGATGCTGCACAGATCATTGCAAGAATCAATGGCTTTACTTACGTTGAAACCGAAATGGATTACTACACCGGCAAGGTAAAGGAAGTATTCCGCAAGTGCTACTCCAAGAATGCTGACACCCCCCGTGCAAAGGTAAACTGCTACGGCGCAAACGATGTAACTGAGGGCGTTGCGATCATGTGGAAGGAAGGCGTTGACGTTTCCATTACCGGTAACTCCACCAACCCGACCCGGTTCCAGCATCCGGTTGCAGGTACCTACAAGAAGGAATGCGTTGAGCAGGGCAAGAAGTATTTCTCCGTTGCATCCGGCGGCGGTACCGGCCGTACCCTCCACCCGGACAACATGGCAGCAGGTCCGGCTTCCTACGGTATGACCGATACCATGGGTCGTATGCATTCTGACGCACAGTTCGCTGGTTCCTCCTCCGTTCCGGCTCACGTTGAGATGATGGGTCTGATCGGTATGGGTAACAACCCCATGGTTGGTGCAACAGTTGCTTGCGCAGTTGCTGTTGAAGAGGCTATGAAGGGCTAAAATACGTATTTTTCTGAATTTCAGAAATTTAAAAAAATTTGCCAAATGGCTCAAAAATGCGGTTTGTCACCCATTTGTCACCCTAAATTCTAAGTGGATGACAAGACGGATGACAAAATCGGATGACAAGAATCATAAACCGCCGTTCAGGTTCGTCCTGAGCGGCGGCTTTTTCATTCGTTGAAGTAAAGTGTTTTTCCGTCGATTAACTCAAAGTCGTCAGATTTTTCAAACGCAAATCCTCCCGTGCAGACAAATCCCACGCCCGACACGGTGATGCCTTTGATGCTGTCAAGCTGTTCCTTTTCCTGACGGCATTCTTCAAGCGTCATAGGTCGGTCGAAGTATTTGCATTCGTAGAAATCATAATGCTCTCCACGCCTGATAACGCAGTCAAACTCGCCGTTGGTCTTGGTGGCAGGATCATCATACCAATAGCTGCCGAAATCGTCAATATCGGGGTATTTGCCCAGCATAGCGGCTCTGTGGAAGTATTGCAGTGCGATGCCTTCAAGTCGTCTGCTGACGAATTGCTCCAGTACAGCGTCAATATTTCGATTGAAGAACTGCTCCTCACCGATACGTGCGATCGTTCCTGCCTTGCCGAAAATGAACGTGAAATAGAACCGCATCAGATTATCCACGATCTCATAGAACTGCTTTTTCTTGTCGTTCCGGCGGTTGATGGGTTCGGTCTTCTGAATGGTCTCCATGTCGAGCAGAATTTTCAACTGCTTGTCGAGCAGACCTGTCTCGCTGCTTATAATTTTGTCCCGTATCTCGCTGTAACGCTTCTTGCCGTTGCCGAGAATTTCCAATATCCTCGCATCGAATGTCTTCTGTATCTCTTTGAGCATAACATTCTCGATGTGTGAACGCACCAGACCCGTTTCGGGCAGAAGCAGACGCTCGATGTTTTCCTGAATAGTCAGACCCGTATCAAGATTTTCCAGAACATAGGGGCTTCCGCCGAATACGGCATAGAAAGCGACCTTGTCACGAACGGAAAGATCGGGATAGAATTTCGCTGCATCAAGGTAGTCAAAGTCACGGATATGCTGTATCAGTGAGAACCTGCCGAACAGTGGGTTGCCCTCCTCCAGCAGTTCCTTCATTACGGTGATATACGAACCGCAAAGCACCAGCTTGACATTTTCGGGCAGCCTGTCGATGACCGCCTGCATATACGAATCGACTTCGTTTTTCTTTTTGGTCTGCTTGAGGTATGGGTATTCGTCAATGATGAGCAGTATTTTTTTATCAAGCGTTTTTAGGTAGTCCATCATCTCAAACAGAGAGCCGAAGCGGATATTCGGCAGTCCAAGCCCCTCCGAAACGCTCTGATAGATCAGCTCCATATTGCCCTCAAAGGTGCTTGTCACGCACATATGGTTGATGACAACACCCTCAAAGTGCTTTGCAGCTTCGCTCAAAAGCGTGGATTTTCCGACCCTGCGCTTGCCGTAGACCAGCACCGCCGTTTTGCGTTTCCATGAAGAAAGCTCGTTATTCAACTGTCTAAGTTCTTTTTCTCTGCCGATAAACATAGTATCACATCTTTTCTGAAAATGTTTTCTCTGAATAATTTTTCAGTATAATGATATTATACCACAGTGCTTTGCCGTTGTCAAGTTTCTGAATAAAAATTCAGTGAATATTTATTCAGAAAGTCGTACTGCTGATATTATGACCTGGTATTGATAGTATGCCACCGGGAAGCGATACTATCACTCACGTTATTATGCACCGGGGAAAGTGTCGGTATTGCTGCGCATTTCACAAGAATAGTTACAGATTTGACGCAGAGCTGGACTCCTGGTTTGCTGTGGTATATAATGTATCTACAATAAAACTTATGGAGGTCACAGCTATGTTGAAAATCTCAGAATTGGCAATGCCGAAGTCACGCAAGGTCACTACCATATGCAACGGCAGACGTGAGGTCTGGACGGACTATGAAGAAGCAAAAGCATATTTCCTGGAACTTATGATGTCTACCGACGGCGAGGAACATGACCGAGCAGAGTGCGTTTATATTCAGCTTATGCACGGACTTGACGAGTGCAGTGATGCTGACAAATAATCTAAGAGGGCGAGGTGTCAGTGACGGCAGCTCGCCCTCCTAAAATCACCTCAGACTATTTCGCTTTTCAATAATGCGATATCCTGACGGTTATCAATAGGCTTGATTCTTTCAAGTATTTTCTGTTCAACAGATTTAGACCAATAAATCTTCAGTCTTTTCTTAGCACGAGTAATTGCAGTATAGAATATGCTGTGAGTTATAAGTTCATCTATTTCATCGGTTATAACTATTTTAACAGAGTCATATTCCAAACCTTGTGCTTTATGGATTGAGACAGCATACGCTATTTGAAACGGAACCGTAGCCCTTGAAGTTTCGTCATCGTCCTCGTCAGTGCTTTTATTCTTAAAGACTTCAAACCGAATAATCGAGTTTCCCTCCTGATTCGTTCCTATGATGTTGAAGTTACGATTATCCATATTTAATTCTATAAGAGGTTTATCAAGTTCGACATCAAATTGAATCGACTCATTTGCCTGACCTTCATTTAAAACAGCGAAATCTACGATTTTAGCTTTCATATTATTATGAATAACAGGAACTTCGTCTTCATCACTGCTAAAAAACGAATCGGCAGCATCGTTGAATAGAATAGGATCACCGACTTTGTATCTTTGTATGCCACGATAAATCTCTTTACCGTTATTGTTTTCTTGCATGAAATGATTGATATTATTAATACCGTAAAGTCCTCCATAGTTTAAGCAAAGTATAATTTCATTTTTGGCTGCAGAAGTGAATATTGAAGTATCCAGTTCTGCCGAAAACTCACCTGCTTGTAATCTGTCGAAAACATCACTATCCTCATTATTACCCTGCATTTTTCTGACATTATCCCAGAGGTCTAATAATTGCTTACTTTCTGTTCTAAATGGTTTTTTTAATTCACATACTGATGTTGGAGGAATAAAGAATCTTACTGCATTAAACCAATTTCCAAATTCTATAGCCTCGATCTGGTATATATCTCCTACCAAAATTAAAAGCTTGTACTGAGCAAGTTCAAGAACCTTTCTCATACTTTTATTACTTACAGTACTACACTCATCTATTATGAGAATATCATAATCTCTTTTTACATCTTTAGCATACGGATTATTAAATTTGGTGATAGTCATAAAATTGCATTTTGATGATGCGCTCACTTTTCTTTTCAAATTGTTTACCGCTGGATTTGTGTGAGCTAAGTACAACCGCGAGTAGTCCTTGAAAAATGTTGAAATATAATTGATCAATGTCGTTTTTCCAGTTCCTGCTGCACCATAAATCAAAGCCACTTTCGATTTATCAAACAAATTGATTAAGGCATCTTTTTTCTCATCTGACAGATCGCTATTATCTTGAGTATCTATCCAATGCTTCGCTGTGTTAGCGTGATTAGGAATTCCATTAGTGGTCAGGCTTTTTACAGTTTGAATTATAGAAACCGTATCTTCTTTATAGCTTTCTATAAAAATAAAATCATTTTTTATGATAAGCTTTCGTGCTTGTTGAGTACGATTCTTATAAAGTCGGCTGTTATAAACATTTACAAGGCTTTCAACATCTTCAAAATCCAATATTTTATATTTCCCGTCATCACTCTTTTCTAATTTTGTGAAAAGAATACCTTTTTGTTCTGTATTATGCCTGATAAACCAAGCAATAATCTCATGTTCTCGTCCCGATATCTCAAAGCAATCAAATATATCAGAAATGCTCGGAACGTGTTTTCTAAGAGCAGAACAAAATGGCATATTATCAAAAGGTATACATTCATTTGCTAAATAAAGATCAGAAAGCAAAGAGTTTTGACCTATGTATTCCCAACAACCATTATAATAATCCCATTTCCATTGCTCCTTGTATTGTGCTTTTATTATCCTATTTGTCATATGAAATAATAGATACTTAAGGATATTAGCTCCTGGGCTTTGATTTCGTAAAAGCTCTCTGCAATAATCCAGAATATCAAAGAAAAATGTGGAACTTGAATTTGGAACGATTTTACCGCGTAAATTAGCAAAGGCTTCATCTGAAATATCAAGGAGCTCGGATAAATTGGCTCCGGTATCAGTTAAATATTGTGATAAATGCTTCTGTTCGGCTTTAGATAACTTAGGGGCATTCTTGTAAATCAGTTTTGCAAAATTATCGAATTCACAAGGACGAATATTCACTTCCCAATTGACAATAACTCGTATGGGCATGGTTTTTCCAAAAATTCCAATTGAATTATTGGCTATAGCAAATCTGACAGCGTAATAATCGGATAATTCAATGTCTGTAAACGCAATGATCCGATCTGTTTTGCTTGCTTTATCATTTGCCGGTATGAACGCAACTTCATAGTATATTTTCCCGTTTACAAAAAATGGCTTTATTGATTGGATATAAAACCGGTCGAATCGAAATCCTTCTCTTATAGGAGTATGGTATAATTCAATTTTCTCAGAAATCTTCTCATAGTATTCTTTATAACTATCATCTATTTCAATAGGAAACTTTTCAAGGTTATGGAGGACTTCCATAGAATAATTGTCCTGAAGATAATTCTTTATTCTCAGAAGATATTCATAATATTTGAGCATCAATCGATTAGCATTTTCTTCTGCTAAAGTTCTATGAGATACAGATACCTGCAAGAAACGATGAAAACGTGCAATATGCTTCAATTTCATCTGGCTTTTAACATACTTTACTGCTTTTTGAACATTTTCATGTGAATCTTCGATATCCTCTCCATTGGCATAAATCTTCAGCATAATATGTTCGACGAAATGGCGAAGATGCGAAAGAATGTCTTGAGATATTTCTCCAATTGTAGATTTTTCTATGCTATCAATATGACGGCAAATAACTCTGTCACTGTTCATTATCTGCTCGTCTATGCGTAAAGGTGCATCCATTATATTTTTCTCCTCTCTGTTACAGATTTACATTTTATCCTATAAGAGCCGTTAGGAGCTTAACTCACATACGGCTCTTAAATCTTATGAGTCTTTCCTCAACGACTTATACAACTCTTTTGCCATAATATCCTGCACTTTCTGATAAAACTCAGGATCGTTGAACAGCTTCTGGAATGATTCGTTGTTATCAAGAAAACACTGTGTAACGATCTCCTTGAATTTCTCCGGGAACAGAGAATTGACGAACATTTCTGTGCTGTTATCGCTGGCGTATTTCTTGAACTTTTTAACGTCTTTATCGTCCATGAACATACGGTAGATACCTTCGATAATAACCCTGTCTGCATCGGTGAACTGACCGTCAAATCGTTCGTTGACCTTATCTATGATACTCTGTAAAGTGTCCTTTTTCTTGTTAGGCTTCTTGGGAGCAGTTGCTCCACCGGGAACCCATACAACTTTCTTTTCATCGAGTATGATCGCTCCGGTATGTGTTTCTTTAAGGTTAGCATATTCCAGTCTGACTTTGTCATCTATATCAACGATATCCTTTCCTGATTTCGGAAGCAGTCTCAGAAGATTGGACGTATACAGATATTCAGCAAAAAGGTCTTTGTCGTGCAGTCTGACGATCTGGGTTATATATGCACAAGTCCTTGTAAACTTGCGGAGATAGTCACGGACTGCATACTGATTGTCCTCGGAAAGATCTCTGTATCTGTCAATCACAGGACGGAACATTCCTGCGAGCTTGCCGAGTGCTGCTGCATTCTGCCCTTTTCCAGTCTGTTTTGACATAAAGTCGTTGAATTTCTCGACATCATCATAATTGAACAGCATATACTCGTTCAGCTTGTTTCTGAGGTCATACACCACATTCAGGTCTGTTGCGCCTTCCATAGAAGACTCCTCATAGAACGGCTGAAATGCTTTTTTGATGTCTTCCTCGGTATTTTCAAAGTCAAGGACAAAGGTGCTTGCCTTTCCGAAGCAAGTACGGTTCAGACGGGAAAGCGTTTGCACGGCTGCTACACTTTTCAGCTTTTTATCCACATACATGGAATGAAGCAGCGGTTCATCAAATCCTGTCTGATACTTATTGGCTACAACAAGGATATTGTACTGACTGCTGTGGAACACCTTTCTGAATTTCTTGTCAGTCGTGATGTATTTTCCGTTTTCGTCAAGGTTCATAGAAGCTTCGGTAAACGGCTTTTCCATGGGCATTTCTTCCAGCGTGATCTCGCCTGAAAATGCGATCATAACATCACAGCCTGCGGATTCCTGCGGGTGATCTTTCAGGTACTGCTTGATTGCAAGATAGTAGCGTACCGCATTGGCTCTGCTGTCGGCAACGACCATTGCTTTGCCCTTGCCGCCGATCTGGAATCTGCCGTTTGCAAGGAAATTCGCCATTAGCATTTCCGTTTTCTGTGTGATCGTATAGCCGTGCTTCTTATAATACTTGAACAGCGCTTTCGATGCCGCCCCCTCTATCAGTTCGGGATTGTCCTCGGAAACTTTGACAAGCTTAAATGCTTCACGGATCGTGGTATAGTCCTGCAAAACATCAAGAATAAATCCTTCCTCTATTGCCTGTTTCATGGAGTATACATGGAACGGCATTTTTGTTGGTGTACCGTCAGCACTGATATACTCAGTGCCGAAAACCTCTATCGTCGGACCTTTCGGTGTTGCGGTAAATGCGAAGAAAGACTGGTTTGCGTGTCTGCCCTGACCGATTACGCTATTAATAAATTCATCAGTGAGGTCAACATCTTCCACATCAATCTCCTGTTCCTCTGCGTATTCCTTTACAGCTACACCAATGTCGATATGCCCCCATACCCGATTTGATAGACAAAAAAGAATATGAT
>UMAT01036091.1_pt1 | contig 42384 bp, 38 predicted proteins | sample 1963781 | NCBI WGS metagenome assembly UMAT01 (sample SAMEA4835923, study PRJEB28245) | human gut metagenome | biome: gut microbiome; material: fecal sample | place: Denmark | collected 2008
TTATTTAGGGGTATAGCTCAACTGGTAGAGTAGCGGTCTCCAAAACCGTTGGTTGTGGGTTCGATTCCTACTGCCCCTGCCACTTGCAAACTTAGGCGCAGACTGGTTCTGCGCCTTTTTTGTTTTTGTGTGGGAGTTGAAAACCGCACCTCTTTGAGGTCAACGTGAGGTCAACCGTACCTTTTTATAATTTGAAGCAAGCGAAGTAATATTGCATTATTTAAATAACTGTTCAAATAAAAATATATATCTTAAGTACAAAGCGAATAAAAAGATTGTAAAATTAATTGATAAAAAAGTTATAAAATGTATTGAACTTAATAGTAATAAGTGCTATAATAGCTACATAAATTAATATTGTATGTTAAGGGTGCTTAATTGCTTAAATCAAGGGAAGCCGGTGTAATTCCGGCACGGTCACGCCACTGTGAGCGCTGCAAAGCGTAAGTCAGATCGCTGCCCTTAACGCTTCCGGCTGCTGCGAGGGACGGCAAGGTTGCAGGTGATGTGCATTTTAGGCTTTTACAATACACAAATTTGCGCTTCCTTTTTCACGGGCAGCGGAATTTGTGTATTTTTTATTTTTGGGAGGAACCCGCAATGAAAAAATCTTTAGTTTTAGCAGTGTAAGCGCACAAACCATCTTCAGCGAACTGTACTTTATGTTCTGATAAATTTTGCTTTCTGCCTGCCTTGTAAGACAGGAAAATATATAACGCAGGAAGGATGATTGAAAATGCAGTTTAAATGGAAAAAATTATTGGCAGCATCAATTACTTGCATGGTTTTAACGGGGGTATCGGCAACTACTATGGCAGCTTACAGTTTAAGTGAAGAAGTTAAAGCACCTACGCCTGCGCTTTTGCAGGCTTCGCAGATTGGCGTGCGTACTTATACCACTGCCGACCCGGCACTTTTGGCTCAGCCGGATAAGGACGCCATTCTTGTTATGAGTTTTGGCACTACTTTCCCCGATACAAGGGCAAAAACAATTGAGGCAACCGTAAACGAAATTAAAGCCGCCCACCCGGGAACAAAGGTTGTGCTGGCATTTACTTCGCACATCATTATCGACAGGGTAAAAGCCAACGAAGGCCTTACGGTGCCGACGCCGGAACAGGCTTTGGAACAGCTGAAAGCGGAAGGCTACAACCGCGTGGCGCTTACTTCGCTGGATGTAATTCCGGGCATGGAATATGCCTATAAAACAGCCGTTTACGATATGTATAAAACCCAGTTTAAAAAGATGACCATGGGCACGCCTTTAATGTACTGGATGGGACAGGAAGGGCAGGCCGATGATGTGGAAGCAGCTATGGCGGCTATCGGTTCGCAGCTTCCCAAAATGGGCAAAAAAGATGCCGTGCTGGTAATGGCACATGGCACGCCCGACCCTTCCAACGCTTATTATGCCGTAATGCAGGATAGGCTTGACGCTTTATACGGCGGCAAGGTAATGATTTATACCGTTGAAGGCTGGCCGCGTCTGGAAAATGTTATTCCCAAACTGAAAGAAAAAGGCGTTAAAAACGTAACTTTAATGCCGCTGATGATGGTTGCGGGCGACCATGCCAACAACGATATGGCAGGCGATGAAGAAGATTCGCATAAAACCATTCTGCAAAAAGAAGGCTTTAAAGTAAACACCTACATTCACGGAATAGGCGAAAATAAAAACGTGCGCAGCCTGTTTGTTGAACATGCCAACGAAGCGTGGGACGCTCTTGTTGCAGAAAAATAATTTAATAAAATTACAGTTAGTGATATAATTTAAGTGCAGCTATGCGGCCTTTGTGCCGCATAGCTAATTGTGCTTTTATAAAAATACTTATTTTAAGGAACACAGCCATGAAAAAATACTTGTTTATAACCGGTTTAATACTTTTAACGGCAATGTTTGCCCTTGCCGGATGCGGCAGCAGTAAAAACAGCGTGCCAAAAGACACCGCCGCCAGAATTACGGTAACGGACGATAACGGAAGAACGGTAAGCTTAAAAGACGTGCCGAAAAAAATCGTGCCGCTTTCCGCCTCTTTTTTGGAACCGCTGGAAAAGCTTGATGCAGGCCTTGCAGCCCGCGTGGCGGCAAAAACGGGCATCAGCGAAAAATATAAGTCGCTGCCGGAAGTAGGCAACGTTTATAATGTTAATATCGAAAAAGTAATTGCCGCTCAGCCTGACCTGGTAATTTGCTATAAAGACATGAACGATAAATTCGTGCATAATTTTGAAGAAAATAATATTCCGGTTATAGTTTTGGAAATGCGTACTTACGCGCAGGTAAAAAATACCGTAAGCGTATTGGGCAAAATAACCGGCAATGAAGCAAAAGCAGAAGAACTTAATAAAGACATGGATGAACGCATTGCCGCCGTGAAGGCAAAAATGCCGCAGGAAAGCAAGCGCATTGCCATATTGCACAGCACGGCGCAGAACGTAACGGTGCAGCTTGAAGGCAGCATTGCGGGCAGTACGGCGCAGCTGCTGGGCTTTACCAATATCGCCGCAGCCAGCATGCCCTTGGAAAACAATTCTACGGCAGCGCCTTACAGTTTGGAAACACTCGTTGCCGCCAACCCCGATATTATTTACATTACCAGCATGGGCAAGCTGGAAACTGTGCAGGACGCTATGCTGAAAAGCATCAGCGCAAGCCCGGCATGGCAAAGCCTGGCGGCAGTGCGCAGCGGGCATGTTTACTTTTTGCCGCAGGAGCTGTTTTTGTTAAGTCCCGGCATAAAATACCCGCAGGCGGCAGAATATATGGCTAAATTAGCTTATCCGGAAAAATTTGAATAGGATTTTTGGTTATGAATGCTGTAAACGAACATAAAAAATTTGGTATGGCAATAGAAAAATGGCGCGTTTTAATGCTTGCGGCATTTGCTGTTTTGGCGGCAGGCGGTTTTTTGTGCAGCGTGCTCAGCGGCGCGGTGGCAATACCGGTATCTTCCCTGGGCGATATTTTAAACGGCGGCGGGGATAATGCCAGCCGGCAGATTTTGCTGAACATACGCCTGCCAAGAGCCATTGTGGCAGCGCTTGTGGGCATGAACCTTGCCGTCAGCGGCGCGGTATTGCAGGCAGTAATGAAAAATCCGCTGGCAGATCCTCATATTATCGGCATTTCTTCCGGCGCGGGGCTGGCGGGCATTTTTGTTATAGTCCTGTTTCCGGCGCTGGAATATTTAATTGTACCAACTGCGTTTTGCGGTGCCATGCTTGCCGCAGCCTGCATTTATATTCTGGCGTGGAAAAACGGTATCCGCCCGCTGCGTATTGTGCTGGCAGGTGTTGCCGTATCAAGCTTTCTGGGCGCGGGCATTTCGGCCATACTTGTGCTTTACAGCGACAGGGTACACGGCGCGCTGATGTGGATGGTAGGCGGCCTTGCGGCACGTTCATGGCCCCATGTTGAAATTATACTGCCCTATGCTGTTATTGGGTTTATACTTGCGGTTTGCGGGGCGCGCTATTTAAACATTTTGCAGCTTGGCGATGACGTAGCCAAGGGGCTTGGCGTTAATGTTGAGCTTGTGCGGCTTGTTTTTACGGCTATCGGCGCGCTGCTTGCGGCAAGCGCAGTTTCCGTTGCCGGGCTGCTCGGGTTTGTGGGGCTTATTATTCCGCATACGGTGCGGCTTTTAACAGGTTCGGACTATCGTTTTTTAATTCCGTCGTCTTCACTTTTGGGCATAGCAGTTGTAACATACAGCGATACGCTGGCCCGTGTGGCTTTTGCACCGCTTGAACTGCCGGTGGGCATTTTTATGGCGGCGCTCGGCGCACCTTTCTTCTTGTTTTTACTGAGAAAGGAGTTGTAAAATGGCTTCTGTTTCGGTACAAAATTTAAGCATTGCCATAGGCAAAAACACTATTTTGCAAAATATTAATATTAACTTCCGCGAAGGAAAACGCACTGCCATCATAGGCCCCAACGGCTGCGGCAAATCTACGCTTTTGCGGGCGGTGGCAGGGTTAAACCGTAATTACAGCGGCAAAGTGCTGTTAAACGGCGCCGATATGAAAAATATGCAGCGGCGCAAAATTGCGGAAATACTTGCCATTTTGCCGCAGGGCGTAACGGCTCCGGCCGATTTAACGGTGCGCGAGCTTGTTGCCTGCGGGCGTTTTCCGTACCGCTCGCTTTTTAAGCGCGAAGGCAAAAATGATGCGGAAATTATTGAAACCGCCATGCAGAAAACGCATATTGCGCATCTTGCCGGGCGTTTTGTGGCAACGCTTTCCGGCGGTGAACGCCAGCGTGCGTGGATTGCCATGGCATTGGCGCAGCAGCCGCAGATTCTTTTGCTTGACGAACCAACAACTTACCTTGATATTGCGCATCAGCTGGAAATTATGCAGATTATTACCGAACTTAACGCGCAGGAAAACATGACGGTTATTATGGTAATACACGATATAAACCACGCCCGGCTTTATGCGGATGACGTTGTTATAATAAAAAACAAGGGCGTTTTTGCAGGCGGCTGCCCGGCAGAAATAATTACTCCGCCCAATCTGGCGGAAGTTTTTGGCGTTGAAGCCGCAGTATACAAAAACGGCGCGCAGGATGAAGTAATTTTTCCTTTTGCATTAAGGAACAAATAATATGATAGAAATTATTAATTTAAAAAAGCAATTTAAAACAAAAGGCAAAAACGGCGGCAAAACGGTTAAAACAGCCATAGACAATTTAAGCCTTGCAATAAGTGACGGAGAAATTTTTGGCCTTTTGGGCCCTAACGGGGCAGGCAAAACAACGCTTGTAAGCATGCTGGCAATGCTTATGCGCCCCTGCGGCGGCGAGATTTTATATGACGGAAAAAACGCTTTTGCCAACGAAACCTTTGTAAAATCGCAAATAGGCGTGGTGCCGCAGCACATTAATTTTGACCAGGATTTAACCGTATGGGAAAACATGGAGCTGCACGGGCGGCTGCATCATCTGCCCGAAAAAGAGCGCCATGCCCGCATAGATGAACTGCTGGAGTATGTTGGCTTGCAGGAGCGGCGCAGAGAAAGCATAAAGGCGCTTTCAGGCGGAATGAAGCGCCGCCTTTTGATAGTGCGCGCGTTAATACACCGTCCGAAAGTGCTGTTTCTGGACGAGCCTACCGTTGCACTTGACCCGCAGGTACGCCGCCGCATATGGGATTTAATACGTACCCTGCACCGTGAAGGCGTAACCGTTGTGCTTACAACCCATTATATAGAAGAAGCCGAAAATTTGTGCGGCAGGGTAGCCGTTATAAACGACGGCAGGCTGGTAAAAACAGGCAGCCCCACGGAACTTTGCAGGCAGCTTGGCAGCTTTACGGCCGAGTGGGACGCAGACGGTGCAAGGCAGTACCGCTTTTTTGCGCAGCGCAGCGAAGCGGCGGCCTTTGCGGCAGAGCTTGACAGCGCCGCCTTTATACGCCGCACCAATCTGGAAGACGTATTTATAGAACTGACGGGAAGGGCAATAAAATGATACAGGATATAGCAACGGTATTTTGGCGCGACTGGATTGTGCTGCGCCACAGGCTGTTAAAATTTATCTTAAGCCGCATGGTTGCGCCGGTGCTTTATATGGTGGCTTTCGGCTGGGGCCTTGCCCGCAGCGTTAACACGGGCGGCGGTTCATATCTCGATTTTATCGTGCCGGGCATTTTGGCGTTAAATTCCATGAACATTGCCTTTAACAGCCTTACGCCTCTGTGCACGGAAAGGGTATACCATAAATCGCTTGAAGAATACCTGCTGGCACCTATTTCCGCCTCCGGGTTTATAATTGGCAAAATTTTGGCGGCAGTGCTGCGCGGGCTTATTTCATCGTCAATTATTGTGGTGCTGGCATGGCTTTTTGGTGCAAAACTTGCCCTTACGCCTTTGTTTATAGCAGTTTTGGCGTTAAACTGCGTAATTTTTGCCGAAGCAGGTTTTTGCGCAGCCCTTATAGTACGCAATTTTGAAGACATGGCGCGCTTTAACACATACCTGCTTTTGCCAATGTCTTTTTTATGCGGCACCTTTTTTAAAACCGACAGGCTGCCGCATGCCGCAGCGTTTGTTATAGAGATTTTGCCCTTAACGCACGCCAGCAGCCTTTTGCGTGCCATTAACAGCGGCGCGCCCTTCAGCATAACTTCGGCGGCAATACTGCTTGTTTATGCGGTGCTGCTTTTTGGCGCCTGCCACTATATTTATAAAGGCTTAAAAAACCAATAAAATAAACCCCGTACACATACGGCAAATAAATTGCTGCTGTATGTATGCGGGGTTAAATTTTTTAATAAACTAAACGGCAGGCTTGGCAAGAACCTTAACCGGGTTCCAGCGTTCGCTTCTGTAATACCAGTACAGGCAGGCAACGGTAAACACCCACGTAATGGGGTATACCCAGGCCACGCCGTCCGCAGTGGGGTTAAAATACATAATTAATTTTAATACGCCTATGCGGATAACGCACATATTTACCAGAATAATAAACATTGTCGGCAATGTGCTGCCGCTGCCGCGGATTGACGAAGCAAGCACCTCGAGGAAAACATATAAAAAGTAAAACGGCATAATAACAAAGGCAATGCTGCTGCCGATAGCGATAACTTCGGCGTCGTCTGTAAACATGCCGAAAGCAAAATCTGCAAAAAACAGCACCAGGCTGATGCTTATGGCAGTAACCGCAAGGCCGAAATAAATGGAAATGGCAGTTCCGCGTTTGCTGCGCATAATTTTGCCAACGCCCACGTTCTGGCTGATAAAGGTGGAGCAGGCCTGCCCAAGTGCCATAATGGGCAGGTAAATAACGTTTTCTACCTTAAAATAAGCTGCGTAAGCCGCAATACTGTTTACGCCCAGCCCGTTAATGTTGGTTTGCACAACAATGTTCGAAAGCGTAATTACAATAGTTTGAATGGCTGCCGGTATGCCAATGCGGAAAATCTCCCGCGCCAGCGGCAAATCAAGAGTAATCTTTTTAAAACGCAGGCAGTAGCGCGCGTCCATATTATATAAATGGTAAATTACAAGCCCTGCCGCCAGCGTCTGCGAAACTACTGTGGCCATAGCGGAACCGGCAATGCCGAAGCTCCAATAATAAACGAATAAAAAATTGCCGATAACATTGGCAATACCGCCGATAAGCTGATATAACATCGGGGAAAAGGAATTGCCAAGCGCCCTTAAAATGCCGCTGCCTACATTATAGCTTACAATGGAAAACAGGCTCAGCATAAAAAGGCGTATGTAAACCGTGCCCCAGTGCATAATTTCGGGCGGAGTGTTCATAAGCTCCAAAACAGTTGGTGCAAATATTATGCCCAGTATGGTAAACACAATAGAAAATATTATGGTAAGCCCCGCCGTGCAGTGAACAACGCGGCTGAGATTTTCAAACTCGCCGCGGGCAAATTCGCGTGCGGCTATAACGCCTATGCCAACGGAAAGACCAATAAAAAAGCCCAGTATAATGATAATTATAAAAGTGCTGGCGCCTACCGCGGCGGCCGCATCCTTGCCCAAAACACGCCCGACGAAAATTAAATCGACCGTGCTGTAAAGCTGCTGAATTAAACTGCCCGCAAAAAGCGGCAGCGAAAACCAAAACAGCTGCCTGCCAATAGGCCCGTGCGTTAAATCCTTGGTTTTATTTTTAGTACTGGTTAAAGCAGGCATTATTTAGCTCCTGTAAAATAAAAATTGCTGCCCAAAAACAGCCGCTACCGTTAGTGTAGCCGTAAACAACAGGCTTGTCAATACTGTACATGGTATGGCAGCAGTGTAAAATAAATTTAACAACAAAGCTGTTTTAATATAAAAATGCAAACAACTTTGCATAAAATTTCAAACAAAAATTTTTAAAAACCGCTTGCGTATGGTATAATAAAAGTGTAAAATCTCGCTGGGGGGAACTGCGCTTCGCGCAGAAATGAAAAAGAGAACCTGACGAGTAATTTCCTCCTCCACGTAACAACGGAGGAGGTATTTTTATGAAAAAGAATTTACGCTCTAAAATTTTGTTGTGCGTTTTAGCAGGCGGCGTACTGGCGGCAAATACAGCGCTGGCTTCGACAGAATATCCAGAAAAAATTAACGGTGCTGAAGATAAATATGCTGATGAAGGAATTAGAAAAGATGATAGAAACGGAAATTATACGTATACATTTAATGATGGATATAACGTAAATGTAAGTAGTGATACTGCTACGTATCCTCAAAATCCTGTATACGGTATAATCGATGCTAATCCAGATGTTAATTCTATAACGATAAATGGCAAAATAAATCTTACTGTAAATGCAAAAGCTGCACAACAAGCTTATGCTTTTGGTGTACACAATTGCAAATATACTATTCTTGATGATATTAGTATTATAGCCGAAGCAAATGCATATGGAAGTGATGCGGTAAAAGTCAAAAGTGAAGGGATTTATAGTACATTTAGCGATTCAATTATAGAAACCGGCAAAGTAAACATAAATTCAACAGCGACAGGTAATGCTTCTTCTGATGTTAAAGCTTATGGTGTTCATAGCTATCTTTATAGTAAAATTGAAATCGATGGCGGTAATATAGAATCTAGTGTAAAGACTAAAGGCGGTACTGCTTGTTCAATAGGCGTTTATGCTGAAACAGGAACTATAAAGATAGGTGATAATTCACATATTACAGCTAAAATAGATAGTGAAGGGAATGCCTCTGCATTTGTTTATGGTATTGCTACTGAATACTATGGGACAGTTAATCTTGGAAATAATGTAAATATTGTAGTTGAAGATATTGGAGATAGCAAAGGTATAGATAAATTAATAGGAATAAATGCAGATACAGGTAAAGTTAATATGGTTGGTGGTTCTGTAAGTGTTAATGCAGTAAATGGTAGTGAAAATACAAATACAGATATATATGCTGTTTATGCTTTAAACAATGCAGAAGTTAATTTTAATAAAGATACACAAAATGATATGAATATTACTGGAGATATAGGAACATCAGGTTCTGCAACTGTTAATTTAACACTTAATACAATAAATTCTGAACTCAATGGTGCAATTGATGATAACAGTACTAATGGTACAAATCTTACGCTTGCTAATGGCGCAGCGTGGAATAATACCGGTACATCTAATGTGAAAAATGTTAATATGAATAGCGGTATTATTAATCAAAATGCTAAAGAAGATATTACAGTAAATAACTATTCCGGCAGCGGCGATATTAATTTCGCTGCGAAAGATACTGATAACGATGGCGTTTTAGATTTTGCTAATACCGGTGATGTAACTATTGAAAGTGCAGAAGCAGGGTCTTCTGTTAATTTAGGCGTAATTAATAATACCGTAAATACGCTTGATATTGACAAAACGGAAGAAAATTTAAATGCTCTTGCACAAAAACTTACTTATAAAGGTAGTGATAGCAACCTTGGCGGTAAAGTAACTGTAAAAGAAGGGCTTATTACGCCGGAAGCAAGTGCCGATTTACTGTTTGATGGTAATAATCAGGGCTATGTAACCAATATTACTGGCGGGAACAGAACAACCCAAACAATGGATGCTATGAAAAACCTTGCCGCAACGGCCATTATTGCCTGGCGGCAGGAGGACAGCACCTTAAGCCAGCGCCTTGGCGAACTGCGCGAGAGTGACGGAGGGCAGGGCATTTGGGTGCGTATGAGCCGCGGCGAATTTGAATACGACGGCGAATACAAAAACCAGTATAACTTCTTCCAGATGGGTTATGACTGGGCGGCAGGCAGCTGGCATTACGGCGCGGCAGTAAGCCATAACGACGGTCAGACAACCTACACCCATGGCGACGGCGAAAACCGCAGCACATCTCTAAGCCTGTACGGCACCTGGCTGGGTGATAAAGGTCATTATGCCGATATCGTACTTAAACAGGGCAGGTTAAGCAACGACTTTGACATCTACACCGAAGCAGGGCACACCAGCGGAGACTATGACGCCTGGGGCACCAGCTTAAGCGGCGAATACGGCATGAAAGTTGACCTTGACGGCGGCTGGTATGTAACACCGCAGGCACAGCTTACCTTAATGCGTATCGGCGGCGAAGATTACACCACCAACAACGGCATCAAAGTTAATCAGGACAGCCTTGAAAGCGCAGTAGGGCGCGTAGGGTTTGAAGTAGGCAAACGCATCAGCGATAGCGGCAGCATTTACGCCAAAGCAAGCCTGCTGCACGATTTTGCAGGCAGCGCCGATACTTATTTAAGCCTTAACGGTTTAACAAACAGTTATCATCAGGATATTGGCGACACCTGGTGCGAAGCGGGAATTGGCTTTAACTACAAAACAAGCGAAAACAGCTATGTATATGCCGATGTAGTAAAAACCTTCGGCGGCGATGTTGAAGCACCGTGGCAGTGGAATGCCGGCATGCGCTGGACGTTCTGATTTAGCCGCAGCATTTTTGCAGAGCCGGACAGTGCAATCTTTCTTATTTTAAAGAAATTTACGAACATTGAAGTAAAGTAAAATACCTCTTAAAGTAAATTAAAATACCGTCCTTGTTTTATGCAAGGACGGTATTTTTCAGCCTATTTTTAGTTCTTTAAGAAGTGCATTTTGCAAAACACTGGAAAAGTTTATTTTTTCGGCTAATGCACGCTCATTAAGCCATGCCGGAATGGTTAAAGTTTTTTTAACAGACTTTGTGTGTTTGGATAAATCAACATTGGTTTGAATTAAGGATATAAAGGAGTTTTCATCTTCAAGACGTATTTTGGTTGGATTGCTTGCAGATGGAAGTTTTTGCCCGTTTTCTAAAAGGCACAGCGCATATCCTTCAAGTGCTTCGGCAGCATTGGCCAAAAGTTCCTGCTGTGTATCGCCCTGCGTCTGGCAGCCTTCAAGATCGGGAAACTCAAGCCATAAACCGTCGTCATCTTCATGAATAATTGCCGGATATATCAATAACATTTTTATCACTCCTTTTGTTTTAAACCTGTGCGTTTTAGTATTTTGGTAAGTAAGCCTATTTTCATATCTTTGCCGTGTACAGGGATTACTTCTATTTTTCTGTTTTTTGTAAGGATGTGATGGCTGCCTTTAATTTCTGATAACTGCTATCCATTTTTTAATAACAGCTTTAAAAGCTCTTTGTCCTTCATTGTGACCATTTGGTTTCCTCCTGACATTTAAATTATAACACGTGTACACGTATAAAGCAAAGATAAAACAGGTTATTTTGTTATAAATAAAAAAATAAAAGCAATACCACTTATATAAAGCAGTATTGCTCTCACTTTTATATAATTCTTTACAGCCCGCTGTCCAAAAAGGCGCGCAGTTCTTTTTCTTTCATGCCGCCGATATGCGATTTGGTAATGGTGCCGTATTTGTCAACAATGTAGGAGGCAGGTATGCCCTGCAAGCCATAGGCTTTAACAATGGCGTTTTTGTCGCCCCAGTACATTGGGTAGGCAAAGCCGCTTTCGCCTGCATATTTTTCGTAATCGCTGCGCGAATCGTCAATGCTTACGGCAAAAAATTCAATTTTATCTTTGTAATCCGGGTAAATTTTGTTCATTTCGGGCATTTCCTGCATGCAGGGGCCGCACCAGGTTGCCCAGAAGTTTACAAACACTGTTTTGCCGCGCAGAGAAGAAAGTTTTACTTCTGTGCCGTCCATGGCGGTTACGGTAATATCCGGCGCTTCGGTGTTAACTGATTGTGCGGCGGCTTCGTTAATGTTGCCTGCCTGGTAATGCGTCCACACAAGTGCTGCGCCAATGCCTACAACGGCTGCGGCAGCGGTAATGAGCAAGAATTTTTTTAAAGTAAACATTTAACCACTCCTAAAATTTAGTTTTAAAATTTATAGCCCCTTCCGGGCAGATTTTTTTACATTCGCCGCAGTTGATGCACTCGCGGTCATTTACTTTTTGGCAGTCCATTTTGCAGAAACGCACGCAGGCGTTGCAGCCGGTGCATTTTGCTTTATCTACCGTAATGCCAAAGGCAGAAAGTTTGTTAAAAAGGCCGTACCATGCGCCGAGCGGGCATAAAAAGCGGCAGAACGGGCGGTAAATAAATACGCACGCGCCCAAAATTACAAGCATTAATAAAAACTTCCAGCCAAACAAAAGCCCAATGCCGTCACGCAGGTTTGCGTTAAGTGCCAACAGCGGCAGCCCTGCTTCCAGTGTGCCTGCGGGGCAGATGTATTTGCAGAACGCCGGTGCGCCTACGCCGTCCTGCCACCAGAAGTATACCGGCAAGAGAAGCACAAAGATAACGGCAACGGCATATTTCAGCAGGTTCAGCTTTTGCGTAAAGGCGTTTTTGCGCAGCTTGGGCGAGGGGATTTTATACAACAAATCCTGTACCAGCCCAAAGGGGCACAGCCAGCCGCAGATGACGCGCCCTAAGCACAGCGCGAATAAAAGCAGAAGCCCCACAACATAAAACGGAAACTTTAACGCCGTACCCGCAAGGGTGCTTTGCAGCGAGCCTATGGGGCAGGCACCCAGCGCGCCGGGGCACGAATAGCAGTTTAATACCGGCACGCATACGCTTTTGGGCTGCGCCTGCCAGATGCGCCCGGTGATAAAGGCCGGCAGGTTGGCGTTATGCAAAAGCGCCGATAAAAGCTGAACAACGCTGCGCCTAACCAATGCCGATGCACTCCAGGCAGATTAAAATTGCTTTGTTCAGCACTTCCATATATTCTTTTTGGTAAATGCCGGCTGCCAGAAACGCAGCGGCAAGCAGCCACAAAAATATTTTCATTTCATCACCGCTATTATTATACAATAGCCTGCGCATACAGTACAAGGCGCACGGCTAAAGAAAATATTAAAAATGCCGCGGCAATACGCTCTGCATAACTTATTGAAATGCCCGGCACGTTGTAGTATAATAATTAAATGTATTATGGTAAATTACCAGTTAAGTTTTTAGGAGGAATCAGTTATGTCCGGACATTCTAAATGGGCTAATATCAAACACAAAAAAGGCAAAGCCGATGCTGCGCGCGGTAAAATTACCACCAAAATCGGCAGAGAAATTACCATTGCTGTGCAGATGGGAGGCCCTGACCCTACCGGCAATATGAGATTAAAACTGGCACTCAGCAAAGCTAAGGCCAACAATATACCGAAAGACAACATTCAGCGTGCCATTAAAAAAGGACAGGGCGCTGCCGAAGGCGGCAACTATGAAGAAATTACCTACGAAGGCTACGGCCCGGCAGGCGTTGCCGTTATGGTATCTACCCTTACCAACAACCGCAACCGCACCGCTGCCGATGTGCGCCACGTATTCAGTAAATCCGGCGGCAACATGGGCGAAACCGGCTGCGTAAACTGGATGTTTAAACGCAAGGGCGTATTTACTATCGACGGCGAGGAAAACGAAAGCCTGACCGAAGACGATTTGATGATGATTGCGCTTGACGCTGGCGCCGAGGACGTTAAGAGCGAAGAAGGCGGCTTTGAAATCATTACCCAGCCGGAAGATTTTGACGCTGTTGAAAAAGCGCTTGCCGACAACAACGTTGAAGTTGCCATGGCAGAAATCACCATGATTCCGGATACTATGGCAGAGCTTGACGAAGAAGGCGTTGCCAAAGTGCAGAAAATGCTTGATTTGCTGGATGACCTTGATGACGTGCAGGATGTATATACCAACGCAGACCTGCCGGATGATGATGAAGAATAATTGATTTTTTAGGGGGCAGGCTTAAAAGGCCTGCCTGCTTTATATAAGACGGGAGTTTTGTTATGCTGGCAATCGGAATTGACCCGGGTACGGCAATCTGCGGCTTCGGGCTGGTTGAAATGATTGGCAACAGGCTGCGGCCGGTGCATTACGGCGCAGTGTTTACGGATAAAAATATGCTGCCGGAGATGCGGCTAAAAAAGATTTACGACGGGCTTACGGAGCTGATAGACACCTATCACCCGGATATTATGAGCGTGGAGCAGCTCTTTTTTAACCGCAACGTAACAACGGCTATCAGCGTAGGGCAGGCGCGCGGAGTTGTGCTTTTAACCGCCGCCAACCGCGGGCTGCCTGTTATGGAATTTACGCCGATACAGGTTAAACAGGCCGTTGTAGGCTTTGGCAGCGCCAATAAAGAACAGGTGCAGTTTATGGTGCAGCATCTTTTAAACCTGCGCGAAAAACCCAAGCCTGACGACGTTGCCGACGCGCTGGCGATTGCCGTTTGCGGGCTGCATACGGCGGCAACAAGAAGATGGACGGAGTTAAAGTAAATGATTGGTTCAATAAAAGGCAAAGTTGCAGAACTGGCAAATGAATATTGTTTGATAGAAACGCCGGGCGGGGTAGGTTACCGCGTGTTTATGCCTTCGGCCAATCTGGCGACACTTTCCCTTGGCAGCGAGGTGCGCGTGCATACTTATACTTCCGTGCGTGAGGACGCCATTTTGCTGTTCGGTTTTCTGCAAAAGCAGTATTACGATTTATTCGTTCTGTTAATAGCTGTCAGCGGTGTTGGGCCTAAAGTGGCGCTGGGTATTTTATCGGCTGTAAAGCCGGATGATTTTTATATGGCGGTGCAGAACCGTGACATGAAAGCACTGACCAAGCTGCCGGGCATTGGCAAAAAAACGGCTGAAAGGCTGCTTTTGGAGCTGAAGGATAAAATTTCCGGCGGGGATGAAATTATTGATACGGTATTTTACCCGCAGGGCGGCGATGTACCCGAAACGGCAGTGGGCGAAGCCATTGAGGCTTTGCAGGCGCTTGGTTACAGTAACAGCGAGATTGTACCGGCGCTGAAAACCGTTGAAGGCTACGAAAAAATGCCGTGCGAAGAAATTATTAAACATGTGCTTAAGGTATTTGCCGGGAGGAAATAATGAACGAGCAGGAAAGAATTATTACCGGCAGGGAACAGGATGCCGACGGCTGGCAGTACAGCCTGCGTCCGCGCCGTCTTGCCGAATATATCGGGCAAAACCAGGTAAAACAGAATATGCAGGTTTTTATTAAGGCGGCGGCAGAGCGCGGCGAAGCGCTTGACCATGTGCTTTTGTTCGGGCCTCCGGGCCTTGGCAAAACCACGCTTGCCAACATTATTGCCAACGAGCTTAACGTAAACATCCGCATAACAAGCGGCCCGGCGATTGAGCGGCAGGGCGACCTGGCGGCGATACTGACGAACCTTGGCGAAAACGATGTGCTATTTATCGACGAAATTCACCGCCTTTCAAAAACGGTAGAAGAAATTTTGTATTCTGCCATGGAGGATTTTGCGCTGGATATTATTATCGGCAAAGGGCCGAGCGCACGCAGTGTACGCCTTGATTTGCCGAAGTTTACGCTTATTGGCGCAACTACCCGCCTTGGCGCTATTGCTGCGCCTTTGCGCGACCGCTTTGGCGTGCAGTGCCGTTTGGAGTTTTATAAACCTGATGAATTATGCTTTATTATAGAGCGCGCTGCGGAAATTTTGGGCGTAGCTATTGAACGTGAAGGTGCGCAGGCCATTGCAAGGCGCAGCCGCGGAACGCCGCGTGTTGCCAACCGCCTGTTAAAGCGCGTGCGCGATTTTGCGCAGGTTGCCGGGGCGCAGAGCATTACGGAGCAGGTTGCTGACGAAGCTCTGTCGCGCCTTGAAGTCGACAAGTACGGGCTTGACCGCAATGACCGCCGCATTTTGCAGACCATTGTAAAAACCTTCGGCGGCGGGCCGGTTGGCATAGAAACCATTGCGGCCGCCGTAAGCGAAGAAAGCGATACTATCGAAGACGTTATCGAACCGTACCTTATGCAGCTGGGGCTTATTCAGCGTACGCCGCGCGGACGCATAGCCACACGCGAAACATACAGGTATCTTGGTGTGCCTTATCAGAAGGAGGGGCGCTGATATGAAACTTTTGCTTCATGCCTGCTGCGGGCCGTGTGCCTGCTATCCAACCGAAAAGCTGACGGCAGACGGCATTGATTTTGACATTATCTTTTTTAATCCCAACATTCATCCTTACAAAGAGTTTAAACGCCGCATAGCCGCCCTGCGCGAACTGTGCGAAAAGAAAAAATACCGTTTAACGGTTGATAAAAGCTATCCTCTGGAAGAATGTGTGCGCGGCATGCTTGATGAACCCGGCTGCCGCTGCATTTACTGCTACCGTACGCGTATGCGCTATGCAGCCCAATACGCTAAGGAAAACGGTTATGATGCTTTCAGCACAACGCTGCTTGTAAGCCCATACCAGAAGCACGAGCTTATTAAAAAACTGGCAGAGGAAGCTGCTGCGGAATTTGACATTCCGTTTTATTATGAAGATTTCCGCGAGGGTTACCAGCGCGGCGTAGATATAAGCCTTGAGCTTGAGCTTTACCGCCAGCCGTACTGCGGCTGCGTGTTCAGCGAACGTGACCGTTACGAGAAGAAGCCTAAAAAGAAAGATTAACGCAAGGAGGCAGCCGATGAGAATTTTATATGCCGCTCTGCTGTTTATGATGATGCTGGTGGGAGCACCTGCGGCGCTGGCTGCACCTCAAATTTCCGTAGGGCTTGTGACGGGGCAGTTTACTGCCGAACTGGCAAGCGAAACCGATTTTACAGCGCAGACGGTTGTTAACGGCAGTGTGCGCAAAGAGTTTTTGTTTAAAGCGGGCAGTTATTATTTTAATGCCGCAAACGGCAGCGTTAATGCCGACGGGCAGGAGTTTGGCAACGTTGTGCTGCGCATTAAGGCAGACGGCGTAAACCCTGTAAAAGTAAACAAAAAAACTTACCGTGGCAATATAGAAGTTATGCTTGCGCCGGACCGCAAAAACCTTATAGTACGCAACGTGCTGCCTGTTGATGAATATCTTTACAGCGTGGTGGGGCGCACCGTGCCGGTGTATTTCCCGGATGAAGCCATTAAGGCGCAGGCCGTTGCCATGCGCAGCTATGCCCTGTGGCTTGCAGAAAACAACAATTATTACTATGATGTGCGTGCCGGCGAAAAAGATTATGTTTACAGCGGCACGGATATGGAAAAACGCGATATTAACAAACTGATTGACAGTACGCGCGGTGAAGTGGTGCTTTACGGCGGCAGGCCCGCCATGGCACTTTATACGGAGTCGAGCGGCGGTTATACGGAAGACAGCGCCGATGTTTACGGCGAAGTTTTCCCCAAGCCTTATTTAAAAAGCGTAAAAGATTATGACTCAGACGCGCCGGATTATAAATGGGAGCGTTCTTTTGACGCCCAGAATATTTCTTCCGGTTTGCTGCGCGGAGGGTATGATATAGGCCAGATTGAAAGCATACGCCTTTCGCCGGAAAAACCGGGCGCATCCGACAGAACGGATACCGGGCGCGTAATAAGCGTGGGCTTTGCGGGCAGCAAGGGCAACATTGTTGTGCCTGCCGCCGTGGTACGCGAGCTTTTTTCGCTGCCAAGCACATTGTTTGAAATTGAAGTTACAAGGCCCATTCCCAAACAGCTTGATGTACCTATCGAAAATTATTACGGCATGGAAATTGGCCGCAAAGAAATAGAAATAGAGCTGAAGGATAAGGAGAAAAGCGAAAACGGCATTGCCGGAAGCATTAAACTTATCAGCGGCGTTGACGGGGAAAAAGTTATTTTTAAAGGGCGCGGCAGCGGCAGCGGGCTTGGCTTAAGCCTGTGGGGAGCGCGCCAGCTTGCCAATGACGAAGGCAATACGCTCGGATATTATAAAAATATTTTGCGTTATTATTACAGAAATACAGTTGTAACAAAAATTTATTGAAAAGTGTGGAGAAAAAATGCAAGTAAGCGATTTTAATTATGATTTGCCTCAGGAGCTGATTGCGCAGACGCCTATGGAACCGCGTGACCATTCCAGATTGCTGGTTGTTGATAAGGAAACAGGCAAAATGGAACACCGCCATTTTTATGATTTGCCCAATTACCTGCGCCCTGATGATTTACTGGTGTTTAACGATACCAGAGTTATTCCCGCGCGTTTGCACGGCGTGAAAGATACCGGCGCCAAAGCTGAAGTATTTTTGCTGACGCGCCTTAACGCAACCGACTGGGAGGTTTTGGTAAAACCTGGCCGCCGCCTGCGTACTGGCGCGGTAATAAATTTCAGCGAGGATTTAAGCTGCGAAATACTTGACAACACCGAGTTTGGCGGACGCATTGCCCGTTTTAAATTTGAAGGCGTGTTTGAAGAAATTTTGGACAGGCTTGGTGAAACGCCGCTGCCGCCGTATATTACCGAGCAGCTTGAAGACAAGGAGCGTTACCAGACCGTTTACAGCCGCGATAAGGGCAGTGCAGCAGCGCCTACTGCCGGGCTGCACTTTACCAAGGAACTTTTGCAGAAGGTAAAAGACATGGGCTGCGAAGAAGTTTTCGTAACGCTTAATATAGGCCTTGGCACTTTCCGTCCCGTAAGCGTGGAAAATATCGAAGACCATGTTATGCATAAAGAATTTTACACCATTACGCCCGAAGCGGCAGACGCCATTAACAAAGCCAAAGCCGCGGGCAGGCGCATTGTTTCGGTAGGCACAACGGCTGTGCGCACGCTGGAAGCCGCCGCAACTGCCGGCAACGGCATTATTAAACCGGGCGCAGCCTGGACTGATATTTTTATTTACCCCGGTTACAAATTTAAAATGATAGATGCGCTTGTAACCAACTTCCATCTGCCGCAGAGCACGCTTTTAATGCTGGTTTCCACGCTTTCGACGCGCGAAATTATGCTTAAAACCTACGAAGAAGCAGTAAAACAGAAATACCGCTTCTTCTCCTTCGGCGATGCCATGTTCATTACCGATAATTTATAAAAGCGGAGGTAAATAATGCACGCTGTTACTTACGAACTTATTAAAGAATGCAGCCGCAGCGGTGCGCGGCTTGGCCGCCTGCACACGCCGCACGGCACATTTGAAACGCCGATGTTTATGCCGGTCGGCACGCAGGCAACAGTAAAAACCCTGTCGCCGGAAGAACTGTACGACATGGGCAGCCAGGTAATACTTTCCAATACTTACCATTTGTTTTTGCGCCCCGGGCATGAGCTTGTAAAAAAAGCCGGCGGGCTGCACAAATTTATGAACTATAAACGCGGCATGCTGACGGACAGCGGCGGTTTTCAGGTGTTCAGCCTCGGCGCAATGCGCAAAATAAAGGAAGAAGGCGTAACCTTCTGCTCGCATATCGACGGCAGCAGGCAGTTCCTTTCGCCAGAAATAGCCACGCAGGTGCAGGAAGCGCTGGGCGCGGATATCGCCATGGCCTTTGACGAGTGTATTCCTTACCCGGCTGATTACGATTATGCCAAACAATCAACGGAACGCACCACGCGCTGGGCAAAACGCTGCCTTGAAGCACATACGCGCGAGGACCAGTCGCTTTTCGGCATTGTGCAGGGCGGCATGTATAATGATTTGCGCAAAATGAGTGCTGACAGTTTAACGGATATGGATTTTGCAGGTTACGGCATCGGCGGTTTAAGCGTCGGCGAACCAAAGCCTATGATGTATGATATTTTGGGTGAAACAACGCAGCACCTGCCCAAAAACAAAGCCCGTTATTTAATGGGCGTAGGCACGGCGGACTGCATTATTGAAGGCGTAAATCTGGGAGTTGATATGTTCGACTGCGTGTTCCCGACAAGGGTAGCGCGCAACGGTACGGCCATGGTGCCGGAGGGACGCCTTGTGGTGCGCAACAAAACCTATGCCGAAGATTTCCGTCCGATTGACGAGCGCTGCGGCTGCTATACCTGCCGCAACTTTTCGCGCGCGTATATCAGGCATCTGTTTAAGGCGGAAGAACTTTTTGCGCTGCGTCTGTTAACCATTCATAATTTATATTTCCTGCTGGACCTTGCAAAGCAAATCAGGCAGGCTATTGCCGGGGACCGTTTCCCGGAATTCCGCGAAGCATACCTTGCGAATTACCGCGGGTAAAAAGTAGAACTTGCTATTTTTGTGTAAATAAATTAGAATAAGAGATATAAGTAAAAAAGGTTTAGGAGGTAAGTCCATGCAAGGTTTTGATCTGGTGAACTTTTTTAGCGGTGTTTGGCCTTTTCTTATTTTGGCGTTTATCTTTTGGTGGATGATTGACAGACCGCATAAAAAAGAAGAAAAGAAAAGACAGCGCATGCTTGAATCTTTGAAGAAAGGGGACAAAGTTGTCACTGTCGGCGGCATGTATGGCACTATTACCCGTCTGAGCGAAAAGAAAGTCGTTCTTAAAGTTTGTGAAAACGTGGAAGTTGAATTCCTGCGCACGGCAATCAGCGCCTATCAGGACCCTGCCAAACAGGAAATGGCCGAAAAGTAATAATGGATAAAAATCAATTGCGCAAAGAGCTCAAATCTTTGCGCAATCGGCTTTCTAAGGAAGAAGTGGCCGCAAAAAGCAGCAGTATCTGCCGTAAAATTCTGGGTACTGCGGCATACCGCGATGCCGGAACTGTATTTGCCTATCTTGCCTTCGGCAATGAAGTAAATATCGACGGCGTTATTTCACAGGCGCTTAATGACGGCAAAACGGTGTGCGTTCCTGTTGTAACGGGCCCTCATTCCATGCAGGCCGTAAAATTAGACAGTTTAAACTGCATTAAAGAAGGCGCATACGGCATCCGTATTCCGCAGGGCGAACCGCAGGCCGTTAATCCTTCCGGCATCGGCCTTGTGCTTGTGCCGGGCCTTGGCTTTGATTTAAAAGGCGGGCGCATGGGTATGGGCGCCGGTTATTACGACCGTTTTCTGCCGCAGTGCGCAAACGCGGTTAAAACAGGTATTACTTACGATATTTTGCTGCGCGGTAAAATAATCTGCGATGAGCATGATGTATTAATGGATTATATCATCACCGAATCGCAGGCAGCAAAATGCAGGTAATTTTATAAAAAAATAAAGGGGGCAATAATTTTGAGATGGAATGAATTAGGAAAATTTCTGATCATCTCATTGGCCATTATCGGCGGTTTTATTATGTATATTAATCCGCTGGCTAATTCCATCAAGCAGGGCCTCGACCTTCAGGGCGGCACGCATGTTGTGCTGCAGGCGGTAGAAACACCGGAAGCGAAGATTGACGACGATGCTTTGAACAGAACTGTAAAAATTATTGAAAGACGTGTTAACGAACTCGGTTTAACGGAGCCGGTTATCCAGCGTCAGGGCAAAGACCGCATTATTGTGGAGCTGCCCGGCATTAAAGACCCGGACCAGGCCATTAACATGCTTGGCCGTACGGCTATGCTGGAGTTTAAAGACATTAACGGCACCACCGTTTTAACCGGCAAGGATTTGCGCGATGCGCGCGCCCAGATGACGGGCAGTGGCAGCCAGGCTGTTGTAGGGCTGGAGTTCACCGATGAAGGCGGCGCTAAATTTGCCGATTTGACTGCACGCAATATCGGCCGCCCGATTTCCATTCTGCTTGACGGCGAAGTGCTGACAAGCCCTGTTGTACAGGAAGCAATTACCGGCGGCAAAGCGCAGATTTCCGGCTCGCGCAACATGGAAGAAGCCGAGCATCTGGCAATTTTGCTGCGCAGCGGTTCTTTGCCTGTTAAAATTGAAGTTATGGAAAACCGTACCGTTGGTCCGACTTTAGGTCAGGACTCCAAAGAAAAGAGCGTTGTGGCATTCTCCATTGCTATCATCGGCATTTTTGCCTTTATGCTGCTCTTTTACAGAATCCCGGGCGTTGTAGCGGATATTGCACTGCTTTTGTATGTAATGCTTCTGCTTTTAATTATGCGTTACCTTGATGCTACGCTTACCTTGCCTGGCATAGCGGGTATTATCCTTTCCATTGCCATGGCGATTGACGCCAACGTGCTTATTTTTGAGCATTTTAAAGAAGAAGTTGCAGCGGGCAAAACCCTGCGCTCCGCAATGGATAAAGGCTTCTCCCGTGCGTTTGTAACCATTTTCGACTCCAACATTACTACCCTTATTGCGGCTGTAATTTTGTTCTACCTCGGCACCGGCCCAATCAGAGGCTTTGCCGTAACGCTGGGCCTTGGCGTTGTGCTGAGTATGTTTACCGCCATTACGGTAACCAAATTCTTAATGAACTTTTTGCTCGCCAGCAACCTTACCAAAAACGGCTTCCTTTACGGAGTTAAATATCCCAAAAAGGAGGCGGCTAAATAATGAGATTTCCTATTGTTAAGCATTTTAAATATTTCATGGGGTTAACCCTGCTGGTATTGTTTATCGGCGTAATTTCCATTTTTACGCGCGGCTTTAATATGGGCATTGATTTTACCGGCGGCAGTATTGTTGACCTTACTTTTGAAAACGAAGTTACCGTTTCGCAGGTGCGCGATGTGCTTAGCCAGCATGGCATGGGCAACAGCATCATCCAGCTTGAAAACAGCACCAACAACGAAAAATCCAAAAGCGTGCTTATCCGTACCGGCCTTGTAGAAGATGACCAGCTTCGCGCCGCAGTAAGCGATATGCAGTCTGCTTTAGGCAACTATCAGATTAACCGTATGGAAAATATCGGCGCTACAATCGGCGAGGAACTGATTGAGCAGGCTGCCATGGCGGTTGTGCTTTCGTGGCTTTTGATGATTGTGTACATTACTTACCGCTTTGAATTTAACTTTGCGGTGGCGGCGGTAGCGGCACTCGTTATCGACGTTTTTGTAACCATCAGTTATTTCTCCTTCTTCCAGATGGAGCTTGATTCTTCGTTTGTTGCAGCACTTTTAACGGTTGTAGGTTTTTCCATCAACGGCACGGTTGTTATTTTCGACCGTATTCGTGAAAACCTTAAACTGCACCGCCGCAGCGAAGGGCTGGAGGAACTGGTTGAAACCAGTATCTGGCAGTGCATGACCCGTACCGTTTACACCGAATCCACCGCGCTGTTTGCCGTATTGGTAATCTTCCTTTATGGCGGCGCAACCATTCATAACTTTATGTTTGCAATGCTGGTTGGCTTTGCAAGCGGCGGTTATACTTCCATTTGCCTTGCAGGCCCGATGTGGATTAAAATGCGTGAGCGCAAAAACAATAAACCCGCAGCGGCAAACTAAACTTAAATTTACACTAAAATAAAAATCCCCGGTACTTTAAGTATCGGGGATTTGTTTATAGCAGGGTTATTTTGCTTTTTCCACAATCACTGCGCCGTCAGCGGTTTCTGCCGGAAGCGGCGGGGTAATGTGCTCGTTAAGCTGCTTTTCTATTTGTACGGTTTGTTCCTGCAAAGTGCTTAAATCGTCGCGCAGGTCGTTAATTTGCTGCTGCTGGGCGCAAATCAGTGTAAAAAGTATCAGCATTAATATCAGGTAAAGCCAGGTACGTTTATTCTGCATAACTGCCACCTCACTATTATCAGTTAAAGTTTTTCTACTATTAGAATAACATTTTCGCTGCGGATATTCAAATATAATGTTAAAATTTTTTCGCAAAAAATATTGCCGGAGTATGATATAATAAGCAGGTAGAAGCCGGGCGCCCCTTTTGGGACGCTTTTTAAATAGAATTTTGACAGAAAAGAGGGATTATATGTTACCAAGTTTTAAAGATATGAAAGTGCCGGAGCAAATTATAGAAGCCTTGAAAAATATGGGCATTACCAAACCGATGCCGGTACAGGCGCAGGCAATACCTGCCCTTTACGCAGGGCGCGACGTTATTGCCCGTGCGCAGACGGGCACCGGTAAAACGCTTGCCTTTCTGGTGCCGCTTGCACAGCGTATTGACGTTACCAAAAACTATGCGCAGGCGCTGATTGTAACGCCGACGCGCGAACTTGCCCAGCAGATTGCCGCGGAGTTTAAGCGTTTAACAGGCAAAGAAAGTGCGGTTAAAGTGCTTGCCGTTACCGGCGGGCGCGATTTTGAACTGCAAAAACATAAACTCGAAAATACCTGCCATGTGCTTATCGGCACGCCGGGCAGGCTTTTGGACCATATCCGCAAGGGCAATGTAAGCCTTGGCGGTGTTGGCTATTTTGTGCTGGACGAAGTTGACGAAATGCTTAAACAGGGCTTTGTTGACGACGCGGCAGAGCTTTTGGGTATGACGGCTTCCGGACGCCAGGTAATGCTTTGCAGCGCAACTCTGTCGGAAGAAGTGCAGAAGCTTGGACGCCGCATTACCACCAACCCGGTGCTTATTGATATTAACCCCAATGAAGCAACCGTTGATACAATTAAGCAAATCTGCATTAAAACAACGGATGAATACCGCGACCGTGCGGTGGCTTCGTTAATAGACCGTTTAAACCCGTACCTTATGATAATTTTCTGCATGAGCAAGGAACGTGCCAACGTTTTGGGCGACGTGCTCGGCGGTATGGGTTACAATGTTGATGTTTTAACCGGTGAACTTTCGCAGGCCAAACGCAAAACGGTTATGAAAAAGTTCCGCGACGCGAAGCTGCAAATACTTGTTGCCAGCGATATTGCAGCCCGCGGGCTTGATATTGAAGGCGTAACGCATGTAATTAACTATGACATTCCGCATGATGTTGACTGGTATGTGCACCGTATTGGCCGTACCGGCAGGGCAGGCAACGAGGGCGTTGCCATAACTTTGTACACGGCAGACGAAGTGAAATGGCTGCGCAACATTGAAAGCAAATTGAACGTGCGCATGGAAAAACAGAATTTGGAAGGCAAAGTTATAGCCCGCCGCGAGCAGACCGCTGCGCCGAAAAAGAAAAAGCCGGCTGCGCCGAAAAGAGGCAGGAGCGCCGTTGCCAATAAGCGCAAAGCGCCGAAAACCGGCAGCAACAGAAGGCAGAAACGTAAATAGGTGATAGGAAATGCTTACTAAAGAAAAACGCAATAAAATTATAGCAGGCGCAATAGTGCTTTCAATGCTTGCTTCCACCGCAGGGTGCGGCAGCAATGAAAACGAAGAACAGGAAGAAAACGGTTCTGCCAACACTTCTATGGTTTATCCGTGGTGGATGTTCTGGCACTGGCCAATGTTTGGCGGCACTACCACTAACGTAAGGCAGGGCACGCCTGTACCCGGCAATACAGCCGGTACCGATGCCAATACCGCAGGCAATTCCAAAGTGAGCGGGGCGGAGGGAACCAAAAGCGGCACTACAACCAGTAAGGTAACAAGCCCTTCAACCGGCAAAACAGGCATCAGCAGCGGCGCGGCACGCAGCAGTGCGGTATCGTAAGGAGGCAGGCCATGCTTAAAAAATCATCTTGGATTGACCTTTTGGACGAAAAAATAATTCCTTACATTGATGCGCCGGATTATGAAACAAGGTATCCGGTTTTAAGCCCGCTGTATATCAGCAAAAGCGAAAAAGAAAAAATACAGTACATTGCGCGCGAGGTGTGCGCCGTAATGGCAAAGCTTGCCGAAGACGTGCGCAGCAAAGGCAATGTAATGCCGATAGACATTATTAACATGACGCCGAAGCTGACGCCGTTTATTTTGGACGACGACAGCAAATATGTAACAAACATAGCGCGCCTTGATTTTGTAAAGGACAAAAACGGCATTTATAAGGTTGTGGAAATTAACGCCGATACGCCCTGCGCCATGCCGGAAGCGTTTTACGGCAATGCTGTGGCGCAGAAATATTTTGCAGGCAGCAAAGATGATGGGTTTGACGCTGAACTTATTGAGCCTTTTACGGAGCTTTTAAAAACAACGCTGAAGGGCAAAATTAATTTCAGCGGCATAAATATTACGCTGGCGGCCAATGATGCTTACGCCGAAGACTGGGCCAATATGATGTATCTGAAAAATGCTCTGGAAGATTATATTAAAGCGCATTTTGACGAGTACGAATTTGTTAATGTGCGTGCGGCAAGGCTTATTGATTTGATTGTAAAGGACGACGGCGTTTATCATAACGACGGCAGCGGCGAATATAAAATTGATGTTTTGTACCGCCTGCATCCGCTGGAGCTTTTAATGGATGACGAATCTGACGACGGTTACCCTGTCGGCTTAAAGCTGATGGATTTGGCTAATATGCACAAAGTTATTCTGGTAAACCCGGTTAAGGCTATTTTAATGCAGAACAAGGCCATGATGGCGATTGCGCATTACCTTGCCGGAAGCACCGGTTATTTTGACGATGCCGCAAAGCAGATTGTGCGTACGAATATTGCGGAAACTTCGATGGACGCTAAGGATTTTGCCGGGCGCAAATTCCTTAAAAAGCCTATCTTTGGGCGCGAAGGCTGCAATATTTCCATTATCGAGCCGGACGGAACCTTCAGCTATGAGGCGGAAGAAGCCGACGACTGCGCCGATATTTACCAGGAGTTTATAGATTCTGACCTTGTAAGCGTGGAAACGGACGACGGCAGGTGGGAGGGCAAATTTACCTATTCGTGCTTTGTAATTAACGGTAAGCCTTCCAAACTGTTTGTGCGTTTCAGCCCGTATGATATTACCGGCATTGAAGCCTTGTTTGTGCCGGTTGTTGTTAAGTAATCTGCGTAAATTAAAGCCGGATTCCGTACCGGCTTTAATTGTTTGTTTTAACCTTTGTAAGCTGTATAAATTGCTTTATACAGCGATAAGTTGTATAATTATAATGTTATAGAGTTTTATTTTTGATTGAGGAGACGATGAAATGAACGAAATTCGCGTGCGTTTTGCACCCAGCCCTACTGGCTATTTACATATCGGCGGAGCAAGAACGGCTCTTTTTAACTGGCTGTTTGCCCGCAAAAACGGCGGTAAGCTGGTACTGCGCATTGAAGATACCGATACCGAACGCTTGAAGGAGGACAGCGTAAGCCAGATTTTAACCAGCCTTAAATGGCTCGGCTTAAACTGGGATGAAGGCCCGGAGGTTGGCGGCGAGGCTGGCCCGTACTTCCAGAGCGAGCGCCTGCCGCTGTATAAGGAAGTTGCCCAGCGCCTTTTGGACGAAGGCAAGGCATACTATTGCTTCTGCACCCCGGCAGACCTTGAAGCACAACGCGAAAAACAGCGCGCTTTAAAACAGCCGTTCCGCTATGCGCGCACCTGCCGCGATATTCCCGTGGAAGAAGCCAAACGCCGCGTTGCTGCCGGTGAACCTTATTCCGTACGCCTTAAAATTCCGACAGAAGGCACTTTAACCGTACATGACCTTATTCACGGCGATGTTACTTTTGATTTAACTCAGTTTGACGATTTTGTAATTGTAAAAAGCAACGGTATGCCTACCTACAACTTTGCCGTTGTTGTTGATGACCATATGATGCGCATCAGCCATGTTCTGCGTGCGGAAGAACACCTTTCCAACACTCCGAAGCAGATTCTGATGTACGAAGCCTGCGGCTTTGAGCCTCCTAAATTCGGCCATATGCCGATGATACTTGCGCCGGACCGCAGCAAACTCAGCAAACGCCACGGTGCAACCAGCGTTGAAGAATTCCGCAGCCAGGGCTATTTAAACAAAGCCATTGTTAACTATCTTACCTTGCTTGGCTGGGGTCCCGGCGATGAACGCGAAATTTTCAGCCTTGAAGAAACCGTTAAGCTGTTTGAACTGGAGCAGATGAGCAAAAAAGCCGCTGTTTACGATGTTAAAAAATTAACATGGATGAACGGCCAGTATCTTTCCAGCCTGCCGCTGGAAGAAATTCTGCCCGAAGCAGAGCCGTTTTTTGTAAAATCCGGCCTTGTAACGCAGGAATGGCTTGACAACAACAAAGAATATTTTGCAAAACTGGTTGATGTTGTGCGCGTGCGCGTAAAAACCTTGCAGGAAGTTGTTGACGCTGCCGAATATTTCTTTAAAGATGTGGAAAGCTACGACGAAAAAGGCGTAGCCAAACATTTTAAACCGGAAGCCGCAGAACTTTTGGAAGCCTGCATTGAAGGCATTAAAGCGCTGCCGGATTTTAACCTTGAAACTACCGAAGCACTGTACAATAAAATTGCGGAAGAACACGGCCTTTCCCTTGGCAAGGCAATTCACCCCACGCGCCTTGCGCTTACCGGGCGTACCGTAAGCCCCGGCCTGTTTGACGTAATGGTGCTTTTGGGCCGCGAAAAAACTTTGGAGCGCATGGAAAAAGCCGTAGAATTTATTAAAAATATGTAATATGGAGGGTGTGGAAAGATGAAGATTACCGGACTGTTTTTAGCATTAATGATGATGGCATCCGTATGTTTTGCCCAGCAGACTGCAACCGTTTACAGCCGCGTGGTAACCGGCAGCGTATCGGGCGTAATACCGGAAACCGACGGAATTGATAATATCAGCCTGCAAAAAAGCGCCAACCGCGTGCTTAACAATGCTGCCGATAATCTGGCCAAACAGCTTGGCGGCTGCCGTCTTTCCTACACCGTAACTTTAAACAGGCCTACGGTTGTCGGCATTTTGCTGAAAGCGGAAAACGGAGCAAACACCGTTTACAAAGGCGTTAATATTGATTTAACCACCGGCAGGGAAATGGCACTGACGGAAATTTTCCGCGGCGGCGAAACCTTTACCAACATTACCGGCCCTTATAATGACGCGCTTTTATATGAGGACGGCGTGCATTTCCGCGATGCGGACGGTGCAGCCTATACGCGCGTTATGCCGTATAAAAATTTGCTGCCTGCAATCCGCGCAGCCGAAGCCGTAAGAATTTTGCCGGTTTCGTTTATGACCCGTGCCGTTGAGGACAGGCTGGTGCCTGTAAAACCGGGCGCTATTCTGGCAATTAAGCTCGATGCCAACCGCAGCACCGGTTACAGCTGGCAGGTGCATCCTTCCGACGCTGCTTCCGTTTTTGAAATAGGCCGTTCTTATATGATGCCGATGAACATGGACGGGCAGACCGGCGTAATGGGCAGCGAGATAATTTTCCTGGCCGTGCAGAACCCCGGAAACTTTAAAGTAACAATGGAATACAAACGCGGTTGGGAAATGATGGGCGTACAGCAATTCAGCTTTGATATTGCCGCACAGTAACGGAGGTTTAAATGGAGAAAAAAACCATTACTGTAACCATTTTTAACGAACAGTATAACTTAACAACAGAGGTGCCCAAAAAAGAAACCGAAGCCATTGCGGAAATGGTGGATAAAAAAATGCAGCAGTTTGCGGAAAAAACTCATGTGGTAAAAACCGGGCGCGTTGCCGTTTGGGCGGCGCTTGATTTTGCCGGTGAACTTTATAAACTGCGCAAAGAATACGAAAAACTTCTGGCGGCAGCTAAAGAATAATGGTGAATGTGATGAAACATAATAAAACAATCGAACTGCTGGCGCCTGCCGGAAGCTGGGAGGCACTGGAAGCGGCGGTAAACGCCGGGGCCGATGCCGTTTACATGGGCGGCAAAGCCTTTGGCGCACGCCAGTATGCCAGCAATTTTGACAGAGAAGAACTGACCCGGGCTGTGTATTTTGCACACATGCACCGGGTAAGGCTGTATATAACGGTAAATACTTTGGTTGACGATGCCGAAATGCCGGAACTTGCCGATTACCTGCTGTTTTTAAATAACGTGGGTGTGGACGGCATTATTGTGCAGGACATGGGCGTTATTAATTTGGCGCGTAAGCTGGTACCGCAGCTGCCGCTGCATGCCAGTACGCAGATGACGGTAACGAGCCTTGCCGGAGTGCGCCTGTGTGCGGAAAACGGCATGGAGCGTGCCGTGCTGGCGCGTGAGCTGAGCATTAAAGACATTAAAACCATTTGCAGCAATACCGATACCGAAATAGAAGTATTTATTCACGGCGCGTTATGCGTATGTTACAGCGGCCAGTGCCTGATGAGCAGCCTTATCGGCGGACGTAGCGGCAACCGCGGTCGCTGTGCGCAGCCCTGCCGCCTGCCGTATAAGCTTACCGATAAAAACGGCAAGGACATGCTGGCTGGGACTGACGCCGGGCAATATCTTTTAAGCCCTAAGGATTTGAACACGCTGGAAATTTTGCCGCAGCTGATTGATGCCGGAGTTACCAGTTATAAAATAGAAGGGCGTATGAAACGTCCGGAATATGTGGCGGTGGTGGTAGACGCTTATCGCCGTGCTATCGACAGTTACCTTGCGGGCAATTACAACGTGCCGCAGCAGGATTTTGAAAATATCGAGCAGATTTTTAACCGCGATTTTACTACCGCGTATATGGTAAGCCGCCCCGGCAGAACCATGATGAGCGACCGCAGGCCCAATAACCGCGGCGTTATGGTAGGCCGCGTGGTAAAGCTGTTTAAGGGCGAAAACAAAGCCGCCATCAAGCTGGAAAAGAAACTTTCGCTGGGTGACGGGCTTGAATTTTGGGTAAAAGTTGGCGGGCGCGTTGGCACAACAGTTAACAAAATGACGCAGAACGGGCAGGAGGTAACAAGCGCCCTGCCCGGTACGCAGGTAGTTATAGATATACCAAACGGCGTACGCATGAATGACCGCGTGTTCCGCACTTTTGATGCCGAACTTATGGCTTACGCCGGTAAGTTTTACGGCGAAAAAGCCAAACGCCGCATACCGGTAGATGCGGTTGTAACCGCTAAATTGGGGCAGCCTTTAACCGTTCTTTTAACGGATGATGAAGGCAGCACCGGCTTTGGAGAAACCAATTTTATTACGGAAACTGCCCGCAAGCACGCGCTTGATAAAGCAGCAGTGCGCAAGCAGGTAGACCGTTTGGGCACAACCGAATACGTACTTAATAATTTAACCGTTGACCTTGACGACGGCGTTATGGTGCCCATGAGCGAAATTAACGAAGCGCGCCGCATGGCGGCAGAAGCGCTGGACGCAGCAAGGCTGGAAGCCTTTGCACCAAAACGCACGGAAAAGCATAAAGTTGATGTGCAGCTTGTAAAACCGGAAAAGAACATTCCCAAAAAGCACGCAGTTTTAACCGTGCGCACTGATACGGTAGGCAAAGCACAGGCTGCGCTGGCGGCCGGTGCCGATTATATTATCTTTGGCGGCGATTTGTTCAGCACCAAAATTGTTACGGATGCCGATTACGCCAGGGTTGCGGAACTTGCCGCGCAATACGGCAAAAAATGGGCGCCGGGCACTCCGCGCATAATCAGCCAGGGGCAGGAAGCATTTTATGCAAAGCAGTTTGCTAAATGGCAGCAGCTTAACCCTGATGCTGTTTACATTGCCAACAACAGCCTGTGGCAAATAGCCAAAGAAAACTGCACCCTGCCGCTGTGGGCAGATATGGCGCTTAACATTTACAACAGCAGCTGCCTTGAATTTTGGCACGAAGCCGGTGCCAAAGGCGCTGTTTTAAGCGCGGAACTTACTTTAAAACAAATTGAGCATTTGTGCGCTGTAAGCCCGATGCCGCTGGAATGCCTTGTACAGGGGCGCATAGAAATGATGGTTTCGGAATACTGCGCCGGAGGCAGCTTCCTTGGCGAGTTGGACAAAGGCAAATGCAGCTTTAACTGCCGCGAACAGTTATTTTTAAACGACCGCAAAGACGCAAGTTTTCCGCTTGTAACCGACCAGAACTGCCGCATGCACGTTTTAAACGCGCATGACCTTTCCCTGCTGGCTAACCTTAAAGCCGTGCAGGAAGCAGGTGTAGAGCGCCTTTTGATAGACGCACGCTATTACAGCGAAGAAGAAACCGCCCAAATGGCAGCGTTATATAAAGGCGTAATGAACGGTGAAATCAGGCAGGAGGAAAACCTGCCCCATACAACGCGCGGGCATTATTTCCGCGGCGTTTTATAAGGAGAATTATGGCTAAGTTTGCAATACAAACATTAGAATTTGATAAAGTAAAAGAAATGCTGGCAGGCAAAACGGCAACTTCGCTCGGGCGCGAACGCGTTATGAACATGCGCATTGAAAGTGATTTTGCCTCCGTAAAGCGTTTGCAGGAAGAAACTGCAGAAGCACTGCGCCTTTTGGACGACGGCAAGCGTTTTCCGTTTGGCGGGGCGTACAACATTCTGCCGCAGGTTAAACGTGCGCGCATAGGCAGCGTTTTAGAGCCGGAAGAATTAATGCAGGTAGGCACAACCTGCGAAGCGCTGCGCATGGTTAAGCAGTTTTTGGCAGACGAAGCGGAGATTGCGCCGCAGCTGGCAGAATATGCTGCCGGTTTGGAAGTCTTTCCCAAGCTTGAACGCCTTATTGCAAGCACGGTAAGCGAAAAAGGCGAAATTTTAGACAGCGCCAGCACCAAACTTGCAGGGCTGCGCACCGGCGTGCAGGTTGCTAAAAACCGCGTGCGCGAAAAACTCGACAGCATCCTGCATGACCCCAACAACCAGAAGTATTTTCAGGACGCGCTTGTTACCATGCGCGGCGACCGCTATGTAATACCCATTAAGCAGGAATACCGCTATAATTTCCCCGGCGTAGTGCACGACCAGTCGGGCAGCGGCGCAACCCTTTTTATTGAACCGATGGCGGTTGTTAACCTGAATAACGATATTAAGCGTTATCTTGCACAGGAACAGGAAGAAATAGAGCGTATCCTGCGTTCCATTTCCGGCATGGTCGGTGCGGATGCGGCCCGCATTACACAGGCTATGGAACAGCTTACGGAGCTTGATTTTATAGCCGCGCGCGCTTACCTTGCCCAGCAGCAAAAAGCCGTGCGCCCGGTTGTAAACATTGGCGGCGGCATAGAAATTGCCAAAGGCAGGCACCCGCTGTTAGACCAGCAAAAGGTTGTGCCGCTGGATATTGAAATCGGCGGCAGGTTTAACACGCTTTTAATTACCGGTCCTAATACCGGCGGCAAAACTGTTGCCTTAAAAACAGTTGGCCTTTTTATGCTGATGGTGCAGGCAGGCTTGTTTGTACCGGCTGTAAGTGCCAAAATGCCGGTTATCGGCGCGGTTTATGCCGATATTGGCGACGAGCAGAGCATTGAACAAAGTTTAAGTACCTTTTCCGGACATATGACGAATATGGTGGAAATTTTAAAACAGGTAAAAGCAGGCGAACTTGTGTTGATAGACGAACTGTGCGCAGGCACCGACCCTAACGAAGGCGCGGCGCTTGCCATGTCGATACTGGAACACCTGCACAAACGCGGCGTGCTTACAATAGTAACCACGCATTACAGCGAGCTTAAAACCTTTGCTTACGGGCGTCAGGGCATGGAAAATGCCAGCGTGGAATTCGACCCTGTTTCGCTGCGTCCTACCTACCGCCTGTTAATGGGCGTGCCGGGCAGCAGCAATGCGTTTAACATCAGCCGCAGGCTTGGCTTGGATGATGATATTATTGAAAACGCGGGCAGCTTTTTAACGCAGGAACACGTACACATGGAAGACGTGCTGAAAGAACTGGAAGGCGAAAGGCGCGAATACGAAACGCAAAACCGCGAAATACGCAGCTTAAAAGCCGAAAGCGAACGCATTAAGCAGGAACTTCAGCACCAGAAGCAGGAGATTGAACACCGCAAAAACGAAATTCTGCGCAAAGCGCGCGAACAGGCAGACGAACTTTACCGCAGCAGCCGCCGCGAAACGGAAGCTGTTTTAAAAGAACTGCGCAAAATGAAAACCGATTTTGACGCCAAACAGTTGCAGGCAGCGGCAGAAGCGGCACGCAAAAAATTACAAAAAAGTTTTGCAGCCGAAACGCCCGTGCCGGAAGGCGAACCTTTAACGCCGCAAACCGCAAAAGCGGGGCAGACAGTATTTTTAAAATCGCTCGGCAAGGACGGAACCATAATTGCCGTTAATGGCAGCGAAGTTACCGTACAGATAGGCATTTTAAAAACCACCGTTAAAGCCAAAGACTGCATTGCCATGCGCGGCAAAGCCAAAAGCAATGCCGCCGGGGAAAACTTCGGCAAAAAACGCAAGGGCTTTGCGCACCAGTTCTTTGTATCTAAAAGCATTGGCGCGCGCACCGAAGTTGACGTGCGCGGCATGACTATGGACGAAGCCATTCCGGCAGTTGATAAGGCTATGGATGACGCGCTTTTGGCAGGGCTTACCAGCCTGCGCATTATTCACGGCAAAGGCACCGGCGCTTTAAAGGCAGGGCTTACGGCCTACCTTTCAACCCACGCTTCGGTAAAATCGCTTGCGGAAGCACCGCTTAACGAAGGCGGCAGCGGCGCAACCATTATTAATTTTTAATATCTGTTTAATTAACATTTAAAAAACTGTGCTTTCATAATTAACAGTGTATACAGAATATGTCAATTATGGTACAATATTTATATAGCAGTATTTTTTCATGGGGGGAACCTGATGGCTATATTGGTAAAAAAATTTGGCGGAAGCTCTGTGGCGACGCCGGAAAAAATTCATGGTATTGTAAACAGGGTGCTGAAAGAAAAAAAGCCCGGCGATAAAATTGTAATAGTTGTATCGGCAATGGGTGACAGCACTGATGACCTTCTGGCTTTGGCCGGGCATGTTAACCCGGAAATGCCCAAACGCGAACTTGATATGCTTCTGGCAACCGGTGAACAGGTTACCATTGCCTTAATGGCAGGGGCATTCTGGGCAAAAGGCCAGCCTGCGGTTTCTTTTACGGGCGCGCAGGCCGGAATTAAAACCAACGACAAATATTCTAAAGCAAGCATTATTAATGTAGAAGCCGAGCGCGTACAAAAAGCGCTTGACGAAGGCAATGTTGTAATAGTGGCAGGTTTTCAGGGCATTACCGGCAGCGGCGATATAACAACTCTGGGCCGCGGCGGCAGCGATACGACTGCCGTTGCCATTGCAGCCGGGCTTAATGCAGGCATCTGCGATATTTATACCGATGTGGACGGCGTTTACACTGCCGACCCGCGCATTGTGCCTAACGCCCGTAAGCTTGACGAAATTACCTTTGCCGAAATGCTGGAACTTGCCCGCCTCGGCGCAGGCGTAATGCAGCCGCGCGCGGTAGAATACGGCGAACACAACGGCGTGGCAATCCATGTACGTTCTACATTTCATGAAGTTCCGGGAACTATTATCAGGGGGGAATATACAGTGCAGGAGAAAAAATTTGTTATCCGCGGCGTAGCGCACGATACCAACGTTGCAAAACTGGCAGCACGCGGCGTGCCGGATGAACCGGGCGTAGCTTACAGAATTTTTGCGGCGCTGGCAGATGCCAATATCGACGTTGACATGATTGTGCAGAGCGCAAGCGTACAAAAAGATAAAAACGACATTTTGTTTACAGTTGCCAAAACCGATATGGCAGAGGCTCTCGGCGTTTTGGAAAACCTTAAGGCCGCCATGCCTTTTGATAAAGTAGACCTTGAAGTTAACGTAGCCAAAGTATCCATTGTAGGCGCGGGCATGCTTGGCAGCCCGGGCATTGCCGCCGGTATGTTCGGTGCGCTGGCAGAAGCCGGCATTAATATCGGCGTAATCAGTACATCAGAAATCAGTATTTCCTGCCTTGTGCCCGAACAGAAAGTGGCCCAGGCTGTTAATGCAATCCACAGCCGCTTCTTCCCGCAGGAAGCAGAAAACTGATTGATATAAAAACTGGAGGTAATTAATATGCTGACAAGTATTGCAGCTAACCACGCAAAAGGTAAATCAGCCGAAGACACTATTTTTGCCGCTAACGCAGCGTGCGTTGCCGCAGCAAAAAAAATAGGCGCAGAAAACGTAACCAACGCCACAATCGGCGCTATTTTGGACGAGGACGAAAAACTTGTATGCCTGCCCACGGTAGATAAAGTTTTCCGCAGCCTTTCTACCGATGAACTCATTGCTTATGCACCAATTTCCGGCCTGCCGGATTATCTGGAAGAAGTTTTGAACGCAGCTTTCGGCGATTCCCGTCCGGAAGGCTACATGGCAGCAGTTGCCACCTCCGGCGGCACCGGCGTAATTCACCATGCAATCTGGAACTACATGGATGAAGGCGAAACCGCCCTTACCAGCGACTGGTACTGGGACCCGTACAGCGTACTTTGCAACGATATGGGCCGCAAGCTCGACACCTATACCATGCTGGACGAAAACAACAAATATAACCTGCCTGCCTTAAAAGCAAAGGTAGAAGAAATTTTAAGCAAACAAAAAAGCCTGCTGTTAATCATCAACACTCCGGCACATAACCCCACCGGCTACAGCCTCAGCGAAGAAGATATGCAGGGCGTAATTGACATTCTTAAAAATGCTACCGAAGGCACCGGCAAAACCGTAACATTGCTTTTGGATATTGCCTACATCGACTATGCGGGCGAACGCCAGGCAGTACGCAAATTCTTTAAAAAGATTTCCAACCTGCCTGCCAACATTTTAACAATCGTTGCATACAGCATGTCCAAAGGCTTTACTATGTACGGCCAGCGCACAGGCGCAATGATAGGCGTTTCTTCTTCCAAAGAAGTTATTGACGAATTTAAAGGCATTAACCAGTACACCAGCCGCGCAACCTGGTCTAACATTAACCGCCCTGCCATGAAAACACTGGCAACCGTTTACAAAGACCCGGAACTGTTGGCAGCCGTACAAAAAGAACGCAACGATTATTACCAGATGATTAAAGCCCGTGCTGATTTGTTTATGAAAGAAGCAAACGAGTGCGGACTGAAATGCCTTCCGTATATTGCAGGCTTCTTCCTTTCCATTCCGGATACCGACCCGGAAGCAGTATGCAACAAACTGCACGATGACAACATCTTTGCAGTGCCTCTTAAAGCAGGCATCCGTATTGCACTGTGTGCAGTACCGCTTAAAAAAATCGGCGGTATGGCAGCTAAAATCAAAGCAGCACAGGACGCAGTACACAAATAATAAACAATGCATTGAAGTTTGCGAGGGGAATCTTGAAATATAAGAAAGGGAGAGATGGATTGTGAACAAAACAGACATGAAGTACAAAGCTTATATTCAGATTCTGGAGGAAGAACTTAAACCTGCTATGGGCTGTACCGAGCCGATTTCTTTAGCCTATGCAGCGGCAGTTGCGGCAAAATATATGGACGGCCTGCCCGACAAAGTATTGGTTGAAGCAAGCGGCAGTATCATTAAAAACGTAAAATCGGTAATCGTCCCCAACACCAACCACATGAAAGGCATTCCTGTTGCTGCGGCAGTAGGCATTATTGCCGGTAACCCGGATAAAGAACTGGAAGTTTTAGCCGACGTTACCCCCGAACAGATTGCCAAAATGCAGGAGTTTTTGCAGCATACCGAAATTACCACCAAACACATCGAACTTGGCTGCACCTTTGACATTATCATTACCTTGTATCAGGGCGAACACTATGTTAAAGTGCGCATTGCCAACGACCATACCAACGTTGTACTGATTGAAAAAGACGGCGAAAAACTTAAATACATTCCCGTTAACGGCGAAACCAACGAAGGCCTTACCGACAGAACACTGCTTAACCTGGCCGACATTTATGATTTTGCCAACACCGTAGACGTTGAAGATTTGAAACACGTTCTTGACCCGCAGATTAAATGCAACATGGCCATTGCAGAAGAAGGCCTGCGCAATAACTACGGCGCCAATATCGGCAGCGTGCTTTTAAAAATGGCCGGCGAAAACCCGGATGTACGTACCCGCGCACGCGCTATGGCAGCAGCAGGCAGCGACGCCCGCATGAACGGCTGCGAAATGCCGGTTGTAATCTGCTCCGGCAGCGGCAACCAGGGCATGACCACTTCCATTCCTGTTATTGTTTACGCACAGGAACTTAAAGTATCCGAAGAAAAACTTTACCGTGCTCTTGCACTTGCAAACCTCGTAACCATCCACGAAAAAACTCCTATCGGCGTACTTTCCGCATTCTGCGGCGCAGTAAGCGCAGGCGCAGGCGCAGGTGCAGGCATTGCTTACCTGCATGGCGCAACGCTTGAAGAAATCGGCCACACCATTACCAACGCCGTAGGCGTAACCAGCGGCATGATTTGCGACGGTGCAAAAGCATCCTGCGCAGGTAAAATTGCCAACTCTGTTGAAGCAGGCATTATCGGCTACAACATGTGCAAAACCGGCAATAACTATCAGCCAGGCGACGGCATTGTAGGCAAAGATGTTGAAGAAACCCTTGCCAACGTTGGCACCCTGGCTAAAAAAGGCATGGAAAAAACCAACGAAGTTATTATCGACATCATGATTAAAGAATGAAGCAAAACGCTTAAAATTAAATAAGCAAACTAAGAGGCACTGTACCATAAAAAGTACAGTGCCTCATTTATTTATATTAAGCCAATTTTGCTTTTAAATTTTTAAGTGCCAGTTTATGGTGCTTTGTAACCGTACAGGGCGCACAATTAAGCATCTGTGCTGTTTCCTTGCCGTTAAGCCCCTCAAAATACAGTGCCGTAATGGTTTGGCGCTGTTTATGCGTAAGCTTTGCCAGTGCAAGGTTTAATAAAATACTCAGTTCCCTGCGTTCTATAACATTATCGGTAAATTCCGTGCCTTCTGCTTCATCCGTTTGGGGCAGGGGGCTTTTTTTATTTTCTTCTGCCCAAACTTTTTTAACGGCGTAATACAGCGCAAAATGTATTCTGCACCGTACATAACCGGCGAAGTGTTCATAATCCGCTCCGTTATATGTAAGCACCAGTTCTATAAATTTCAGGCGCGCCAAACTAAGCCCTTCTTCAAAACCAAGCCCGTTATAAAAAATATCACGGCGCATTTCCTTGCGGAACAAAGGCTCAAAAGCAGTACAAAGTTTTTCCATTGCCGCTTTATCGCCGTTTTGGGCGGCAGTAATTAATTTTTGGGTGTGCTGTGCATTGCTGGTTTCTTCCACATCAATTTTAAAATTTTTGTTAATAGTAAAATCAGGTTTCATCAAAAAAGGTGAAGCCTCCTTAAAAATTATTTTGCCGTTTTGCGGTGCGCACCCAAAAAAGCGGCGAAAACTATAATAACAAAAACGTAGGCTAAAAAACAAGACTGTTTTTGCAAAAATTTTTATGTTATATTAAAAGGTTTGTGTTTATTGTAAAACGATTCAGCACCCTGTAAAAAAACGCTAATCTACGAAAGCAAACCCTGTTACAACAAGACCAGTAAAAGTTAGACATACGCAAACGGAAAAGTCTTGCGGGGGGGGGTAAAAGTATGGTATAATTTCAGTAATAGCTGATTTGTATATTTTTATATAAATTAGTGAAAAAATGAAAGGAAGTTGTAAAGATGATTAATAAGAAATTAACAGCAAAAATTGTGCTTGGGTTAATGTTGGCAACGCCGTTTAGTTATGCAGATGCAGCAGAATCTATTGGTCCTATTCAAACAGCAGGAACTAATGAAAATTCTGTAATTATTACTGCTAATAATGATGATTATGTGATTTTCAAAAATAACAAAGGTGAAATAATAGGAAATAGCAACTTTGCTATTTGGGCACAAGGCACTAATGAAAATATTGAAGAAATTAAATTATTAGGTAATGAAATAACAATTAATTCTGATTCTTATAGTCATGATGAAACACGTGCAGTTTGGGCAAATACAAATGGTTCAATTACATTAGGTAATGGAAATTCTATAATTAATGTTAATGCTACAGGTAATAATCCTATGGCGATGGCAGCTATGGGTACTAACTCAAAATTAACTGTAAATGGCAGTAGTTTAATTGTTAATTGTGATGAACCTGGAGCATTTGCATTACATGTGCAAAATAATACTGAAACAGCAAAAGCTCCAGAAAATGCAGCTTCAGTTGATATTAATGTAGACAATATTGTTATAAATGGTAGTGATTTAGGTATTTCTGCGTTTTCTAATGGACAGATGAATATTAATGGTAATTTAACTGTAAACGCTACTAATGCTATTGATACGCGTGGTAATGCAACTATTAATATTAATACTGATGGAAAACATACAACTGTATTAAATGGCGATATTGTTTTTGAAACTCCTAATTCACCGGGAGATGCTCAAAATAGTGGTAAAATAATTAATTCTAATGTGAATATAAATCTTTCTGGTGAAGGATCTTCTTGGACTGGAAGGGCTTATCAGGAATACAAAATTGATGGAGAATATGTCGATAAAGTAGAACTTGAAGCACCAGAATATCATGGTAATGTAACTGGATTTAAAATGTCAATAAATGATGGAGCCTCTTGGAATATGACAGGAGACAGTTTTATTAATAATGTTAATTTAACTGATGATGGTGTTATTAATATGCAAGAGAGCGCAACAGAATTCAATGCAACAGAAATTGGATTGATTGAAGGTATTATTAATTTGCAAGGTGAAAATCAAGAAGTAAATGTTGTAACTTTAACTGGCACAGGCGGCACTGTTAACACAAACAGCCTTGATAATAAAATGAACATTGATACTATTGTTGGCAGCCCTTCTGTTACAGTTAACGGCAGTGGTGAAATTGCTGATGCTATTTACGGCGGCGATGCAACAGCACAGGATTTGGCTGATGTTGTAACTACCGGTACTGGCGAATCTGAAAAATCAGCAGCTTCTCAAATTACTACTGATGAAGGTATAATTGCAGGCAAAATTACTGCTGATGTAAAAGATGGTGAAGTTACTAATTATACTGTAGCTAAAAATACCACTAACGTAGGCCTTAGCAATCTGGCTGCCATTAATCTTATGACATGGCGTCAGGAAAACAATGATATGAACAAACGTCTTGGCGAACTGCGCGACAGCAAAGGTGAACATGGCGTATGGGCACGAATGGTACGCGGCGAAGTTGAATATGAAAGTATTAAGAACCAGTATAATTACTATCAGATTGGTTATGATGAAAAACTCAGTACAGACCCGAACTGGACTGTTGGTATGTTCTTAACCCGCACCGAAGGCAACAGCACATTTAGAACTGGCAGCGCAGAAAACAATCATACCGGTGTTGGCGTATATGGTTCTTACTTAAAAGATGACGGCAGCTTTATTGATTTGGTTGCCAAATATGCAAGAATTGACAGCGATTTTAATGCAAATGGCGGCGTAGGCAGCGGCGATTATAACACCAATGGTTACAGCGTTAGTGCCGAATATGGCAAACGTTTTGAACAGGGCAACGGCTTCTGGATTGAGCCGCAGGTTGAATTGACTTACGGTACTGTCGGTGCTGTCGATTATACAACCAGTAATGGTGCAGAGGTTCGCCAGGAAGGTATGGACAGCCTTGTAGGCCGTGTAGGCTTCTCTCTCGGCAAAGACATTAAAGCCGGAAATGTTTATGCCCGTGCTTCCTATCTGTATGACTTTGATGGCGAAACCGAAGTAACTATGAGCCGTGGAGGCATCAGTGATGTTTATGAACAGGACCTTGGCGGCGGCTGGTTTGAAGTTGGTGTAGGTACTAACATTAATCTTAGTGATGCAACTCATTTGTATTTTGATGTAGAAAAAACTTATGGCGGCGATGTTGCTACTCCGTGGCAGTGGAGTGCAGGTATAAGATATAGCTTTTAATTGATTATATTACTTAAGGGGAGCATAAGCTCCCTTTTAATTTATTGAAAAAATAATATCGGTTTATATATGAAAAGATGATAATATATGCTTAAAAAAGTACCTTTTAATGAAGCAAAATTTAAACAGCTTGCGCCGGACTGCACGGCAGAATACGTTAACTATATGCCGCGCGGCAAAACGGGCATGCGCTGCTGGGAAATTAAAGTACAAAAGCCGGACGGAGAATATATGATTGTGCTTTTGTGCGATTACGGTTATAAAACCGGCGGTGAAGTTATTGAAATTCATCCGTTTGTTAACCGCAAAGAACGCAACGAAGAAATTTGCCGTTTATATTACGAAAAAGGTGTTTCACAGTTGTTTTTGGCAAATTTGTTTAATATGAGCCAGCCTTCGGTTTCGGTAATTGTTAACAAAAAGTAGCGGTTTCTTTTTTGGCAAAAAACAGCTTATGCGGTATAATATTATTATAGCCTGCATAAAAGGAGAAAAACTATGCTGAAACTTACTTTGCCAAATGGTACTATAAAAGAATATCCGGAAGGAATTACGCTTTTGGAGGTTAGCCGCGAACTGAACGGTTTTTACAGCCAGCCGGTGGTGGAAGGCATTTTTAACGGTGTCGGCACCGATTTGCAGAAGCCTTTGCACAGCGACGGCATTGTTGATTTTATAACCTGGGATACGGAAGAAGGACGCCGCGTTTATGTGCGCAGCCTGCTGTTTTTGTTTTTGTATGCCATTAAAACACTTCGTCCCGAGGTACAGCTTGAGGTTTGCAATTCGATAGGCAGCGCTTTGTATTGCGATATTACCAACGGCATTGTGCTCAGCAAATACGATTTGCGCGATATTGATTTGTTTATGCGCAAACTTATTGCGGCGCGGGAGCCTATTGTTTACAGCACTATCAGCAGGGCGGAAGCCGAAAAAATTCTGGTGGAACGCCGTGAGGACGACCGTTTGCAGCTTTTGGGCAATACGCCCGGCGCGCAGACGCTTACGGTGTATAAGCTGCGCGATTATATGGAGTATTTTTTTGGCGCCATGATGCCGGATTGCAGTTACTTAAAGCAGTTTGAACTGATAAATTACGAGAACGGCATAATTATTAATTACCCCGATAAATGCTGCATGGACAGGCTGGACAAGTTTGAGCCGAGTGATG
>UMAT01034425.1_pt1 | contig 39649 bp, 26 predicted proteins | sample 1963781 | NCBI WGS metagenome assembly UMAT01 (sample SAMEA4835923, study PRJEB28245) | human gut metagenome | biome: gut microbiome; material: fecal sample | place: Denmark | collected 2008
ACACTCAACACCACATAGGGCGTGCAGAAAGTGATGTGTGCCAACACCACGGTCGTGAAACCTTGGGTAATACCCAATGACACAAAAAGCAGGAACAAGGAAATACCGGTAATGATATCTCCGTTCAAAATGGGGATGGTATTGATAAACCCCATGGCTTTCCGGCTCCGGGCCTTCAGGTTGTAAATACCGATGGCGGCCACACTGCCCAGCAGGGTGGAAACCGTGGCGGCAATAAAGGCGATGGCAATCGTATTGACCAGTGCATTCATCAGGGAATGATGGGCACTCGTATTACACAGCGAACGATACAAATTGAACGAAAAACCCGTCCAGTTACCCAGCACCTTGGCCTCGGTAAACGAATAAATCACAATAATCAGAATCGGGGCATACAGCATCAGCAACAACACCCACAGATAGGTCTGCATCAATATTTTCTTTACCATACCTGTCCTCCTTTCTCCGAATCATTCTTATCGTCGGCACTGAACAAGGAGGTGGCGGCAATCAGGAAGAGCATAATCAGTGAAAGTGCCGCTCCGTAGTTCCACAAGCTGTTGTTGATATTCTCCTGAATGGTGGTACCAAACAGTTTGATGTTGTTCATGGTAAGTAGTTCCGCAATGGCAAAGGTCGAGATGGTAGGCATGAACACCATCATGATGCCGCTCACTACTCCCGGCATGGATAACGGAAGGACCACCTTCCAGAACACCTGGAACGAGTTGGCCCCCAAATCTTGGGCCGCTTCCACGTAACTGGGGTCCATCTTCTGAAGTGTATTGTAAATGGGATAAATCATAAACGGAATAAAGTTGTAAATCATTCCGAAAATCAAGGCTCCTTCGCCCAACGGAAGACTGGCAAAGTCGAACAAGGCCACTGTAGCCAGCGTACGTATCAGGATATTTATCCACATGGGAAGGATAAACAGCATAATCAGCGTACGGGAATAGCTGGAACGGCTCCGGCTCAGAATCCACGCCGCCGGATAACCCAACACGATACACCCGATTGTAGTGAGCAGAGCAATGCCGATGGAATACACAAAGGTATTGACGGCTTCCGGATGCGCCAGAAACTTCCGAAAGTTATCCAAGGTAATCCGGCCCGTGTCATCCGTAAAAGCATAAATCACAATCAGGACCAGCGGAATAATCACGAAGATGATTGAAAAAATCAGGTAAGGCAAAGTCCAGCTTCTCCGCGACAGAAAAAACAAACGCAGCTTGTTCATCGTTCCTCCCGTTTTACACGTACCCGGATGTCTTCAGGAGCAATGGATATTCCCACATGGTCTCCGTCATCCCATACGTCGTTGGTATCGACAAACACATTCTCATCCCAGTCCGACCAGACGGTCAGGTGATAATGGTTCCCTTTATAAAGAATAAATTTCACTTCTCCCGTCAGTGCTCCGTCTTCGGCATCGTCCTGCAAGTCAATCTTGTCGAAATCCACTTCCACCTGCACTTCGCCCAAAGGCACTTGCTGCAAATCGACTGGAGCACATTCAAATGTACAACCAAGGAACTCCACATGCGTTTCATCCAGCAGTTTTCCATCAAACGTATTACACAAGCGTTCCTTTTTCATGATATGGATGTCGTGAGGCTTCACCAGCAGGCCAACCTCCGTACCTGCTTCAAACGCATGATAATCCTGCACCACGAACTCATACCCTTGGCACAGTACCACCATTTCATAATGCACTCCCTTGAAGATGCACGACTGTACCACGCCGCGAAGCTGTGCCATGTCCGACACAGGAAAGATATACAGGTCTTCCGGACGAATCACCACATCCACCGGTGTCTGTTCCCCGAAACCTTCGTCCACACACTCGAAATCCCGGTCGCAGAAATGCACCAGTCTGTCTTTCACCATCACCCCGTTCAGGATATTGCTTTCGCCAATGAAATCGGCTACGAACGAATTGATGGGTTCATTGTAAATATCGGTTGGGGTACCAATCTGCTGGATACGCCCCTCGCTCATCACCACGATGGTATCGCTCAGGGTCAAGGCTTCTTCCTGGTCGTGAGTGACATACACAAAAGTGATGCCCAATGACTTGTGCATCTCCTTCAGTTCCATCTGCATGTCCTTTCGCATCTTCAGGTCGAGGGCAGCCAACGGCTCGTCGAGCAACAACACCTCCGGCTCGTTCACGATGGCCCGCGCAATGGCCACACGCTGTTGCTGTCCACCGGAAAGGGAATTCACGTCACGATACTCATAGTCGGTCATCCCCACCATTTTCAGGGCAGCCTTGACTTTTTTCAATACCACGTCTTTCGGAAGTTTCTTCAGTTTCAATCCGAAAGCAATGTTGTCATACACATTCAGATGGGGAAACAATGCGTACTTCTGGAACACCGTGTTCACCGGACGCTTGTGAGGCGGAGTCTGGGTAATCTCTTTACCCGCAATGCAAATCACTCCTTCGGAAGCCGTCTGGAAACCGGCAATCAGGCGCAGCAAGGTAGTCTTGCCGCAACCTGAAGGTCCCAGTATGGTTACAAACTCTCCTTTTTTAATGGACAGATTGATATGATCCAAGGCCGTTTTCTCGCCAAAGAACTTCGATACGCCCTTTACCTCTATAATCGGTTTAGTTTCACTTTGCATGATTTCTGAAAAATTGGTCCGCAAAGTTACATATTAATTCATTTTGCAGTACGATATCTCTGGCTTTTCTTCTTTATTTTTATTCAGTCCACAAAGGAATGTAAAAGAATCTACATATTTATGCAACATATTCATTTCAAGCCCGAGAAATACATGTCGAGCAGTTTCCGTGCCGCAGAGAAAGAGGTAGCTTTTCCTTCCAACACTTCCTGTTCCTGCAAAGGCAATAAAGAGGCAATCTGCGGATTCTGATAGAAACTGTCGCGCAGATGCTCGTTGATGGTTTCGTACATCCAGTATTTAGCCTGTTCATTTCTGCGACGTTCAAAATAGCCGTTTTTGCGGACAAAATCAATGTAGGCATAAATCATGTCCCAGATTTCCTTGATACCGATATTGTAAAAACCGGAATAAGTCAGCACCTGAGGCGTCCAGCCCGATTCGGGAGCCGGGAAAAGATGCAAGGCATTCCGAAAATGAGTGGCTGCCAGCTTGGCTTTCTCAATGTTGTTTCCGTCGGCCTTGTTGATGACAATGCCGTCGGCCATTTCCATAATTCCTCGCTTGATGCCTTGCAGTTCATCACCTGTACCGGCCAGCTGAATCAGCAGGAAAAAATCGACCATGGAATGAACAGCTGTCTCACTCTGCCCGACTCCGACTGTTTCCACAAAGATTTTGTCGAAACCGGCGGCCTCGCACAAAATGATGGTCTCACGGGTTTTGCGGGCTACTCCTCCCAGCGAACCAGCTGAAGGACTCGGACGGATAAAGGATTTTGGGTGTACAGACAGTTTCTCCATACGGGTCTTATCGCCCAGGATACTTCCTTTGGAACGCTCACTGCTGGGGTCGATAGCCAATACGGCCAACTTTCCACCTTTTTCTTCCAGTACGTGCAAGCCGAACACATCGATTGACGTACTCTTTCCGGCTCCCGGCACCCCACTGATGCCGATACGGATGGAATTGCCGGAATAAGGCAGACATTTTTCAATCACCTCCTGTGCCAGCACCTGGTGTTCCGGTTTCACACTCTCCACCAGCGTCACTGCCTGGCTCAGCATGGTCACATCGCCTTTCACGATGCCTTCCACATACTCTGCTGCCGTGTACTGACGACGTTTGGGTTTCTTTCTCAGTTTCAGATAAGGATTAACAATGGAGGGCTGTTCCACTCCTTGATTGACAGTTAACCCCTTATAAGCTTCGTTGTTCTCGGGGTGTTCCATACTTCATTTATTTATCAGACGATTTCAGCCGGGCTTTCACACGGATGGTAATCATCGGTTGGTTAGGGTCATTGGTAATCATCAAGACACGTGGCGAACCTTTCACACGGGGAAGGTTCTGCGCCAACACGGTAATCTTCATTTTGGTAGATTCTCCCGGTTTCAGTACCCTCTTGTTCAGTTTCACGGCCAAAGCCATACTGAACACCTGCATATCCTGAATATTCAAATCAGATTTACCCGTATTCGAAATGACAATGGTCTGCGACTTTTTCTGTTTGGGTTTCAGGTCTACAAATTCCAGTTCCTTGGCCGACAAGGTAATCTGAGGCGGATTATTCTTCTGCTGTTCTGTCAATTTGGAGAAATCGGGCAACAGGGCTACGGATACCGGAATTTCATTTTCACTTCCCACCTTATCACCCGGGAAACGGGACAGATACACGGAAGCACGCGTGATACCCAATTTCGGAAGTTTCTCAGAGTCCAGTGTCACCCGGATTTTTCCCGTCTTTCCACGTCCCAGCTTTTCCGGCTCAGCCGTAGCTTCCAAGTAAGGAGGCAAATGCATTAATACAGGAGAATATGCTTTATTGGAAGTATTGGCAACCAGCAATTCAATCACCGGACGGTCGCCTTTGTTCACCGATTTAAAGTCCAGTTCATCCAGATTCAGGCGAATGGCTCCCACAGCATAAGGATGCGTAAACGAGAAATTCTTCGCATCTGCCGTCACCTCTCCGTTGAAGTCGAGATAAATCGGCATAGGTGAAGCATTGCAGTACACACCCACATCTTTGTAGAAATGCCCGATGGCTTCTGCATCAAACACCACCGTAATCTCTCCTTTCCCTCCTGCCGGCACGGGGTCTTCCGTCCATTTCGCTTTGGCGCAACCGCAAGAGGTCGTCACATTGGAAATGACCAGCGGCTTATTGCCTGTATTGGTAAACGAATAAATGACAGTGGCCGGATTTCTCCATAAGACATACCCCAAATCCTTTGTCTGCATGTCGAAAGTGATTTTGGGCTGTGCAAACAAAGAAAAACAGGCAGCCATACACAACAGGAAAAAAGTATATATACGTTTCATTGATTTTATTCTTTCTAAATTATGGAAACAAAGATAAAGAGAAAACAGGAACAAGCAAAATCAAGCCTGAAAATTTATTCTGTCCTGCTTTCTGCATAAAAAACCGGGCAGGACTTACCCACCCGGATTTGCTTATTCCACTTGAAGGCTACGCCCTTCCGTATGGCTTCCAAACTCCGGCGCATATGCCGACTGTATGGTGGCCGTTCCGGCCTGATAGGTTCCTGCACGGTCTACGTAGACCTCGTATTCTATCACGTAACTGCCTTTCCGCAAGTGGTCGATAAAGAATGAGGTAGCTGCATCTTCCGGAGCCTGATAATATCCCAGCCCATCTTTCCACACATAGCCGGACAATTGTTGCACAGGTTCCATGCAGGCAGCCCGTTCATCTTTCAGGCTAACAAAATCCATATCCCGGTCGGTACGGAAAGTCAATCGGACGGTCAACCGGTCACCCACATGCAAGAGGGACTTTTGGCTCAAGGTCTCACCTTTATATATATATTCACGTGACACCTTCAAGCCGTCTCCTTCAAACTGCTGAATCCGGTCCATATCTTCCAGGTATTGGGTATAAACGGCCCCCCATCCGGCTCCTTTTCCCGCATGACTTACTGTCAGATTCTTTACCTCTGTAGCTTTCCCTGTCCAAGTCTGACGGATATATCCCAGTCCGTCGTCCGGCGTCTCCAGCTGGATACCTGTCGCCTTTGCCTCCATCTTCCCTGTTTCTTGCAAGGCGGTTCCATCGGACAACAACGCATAGAGGGCATCTGCCGTAGCCAACGGGGTACTCCAGCATTGTACCTGCTTCTGCTTCAACAGCCAGTGCTTCATCTCGTTCAGCATCGTTTCATCCTTTTCCACCAGCTGAATGGCCTCCATGGCGGCCACCTGTGTCGGAATCCGATACCCGTTCCAGGCATACAAAGCTTTCGGTGTATCGAAATAACGTCCCATTTCTGGAGTTGCTACAGTGTATTCCTTGATGGAATGTACCAAAACTTCCGCCTGCGACTTCTTTCCTTGCGCCTGCAGAATCCGAGCAATCAAAGCCTTCTCATAGATAGAGTATTCATTGGAACGATTTTCCAGTTTTGCCACCATATATTCCTTGGCGGCCTGCTGTACCCGGCCAGCTGCCGCTTTATCCAGCGAAACAATATACAAGTATCTCACGGCCAGTTCACTGGGCAATTGAACTCCATTCTTTTTCGATTCATTCTCCTTGAGCTGCCGGTATTCCTCACAGAATGCTGCCTCCAAGTAATTTAAGGCTTTCAAGTACATATCCGACACACGTACCTCGCTCATCACTTGCATGAATTTCAGACGAGCCAGCAGTTCCGTCACCTGCGTGGTGACCATCCGGCTTCCCTGCATGCCGCCGAACCAGCTCCAGCCTCCATCCGACTTTTGCAAGGCCTTCAGCTTTGTTACGGCCTGATCCATACGATATTTCATCGTATTCAATTCGAACAGCAACCCAATCCGTTGCCGTTGTTCCTGCTCACTGGCCGCTTCCGCCAGCCAAGGAGTTTCTGCCAGCAACAGATTCTTCAAATCCGGATTCTGTTCCAGCTCACTCCAAAAAGTCTCTTTCTTCATGCCCTGCTTCCGCCAGCTGTCAAACACCGTCTGAATCTGCGGATTCAATTCCACAATCTTCTGTGCCAGCGCCTGAGCATAATAAGCCGTAGCCCAAGAAAACGCATCGTCCTGCTGCGGATTGCTAACTACCGGAAGTGCCTGCACGGCATACCAGATCGGATTGGAAGTTAATTCAATGGTCAATCTGCGGTTTTCGGCCGTCTTGCTCTGCCCATTAAACCTGTCCTTCAGGTCCACCTGCTGAGACTGTCCGGCTTCCACCTGCAACGACTGCGTCTCGGTCATCCATTGCTTATCGGTCAGAACAGGCAGGTAGTGCTGTTCACCGTCACTGAACTCACCCGCTTCGGCCTTCAGCCGACAAATCAAGACCTCACAATCCGTTTTCACTGGGAAAACAAAACGTACACTGCCCGTTTCTCCGGCCTTTACTAAAAAGTCCTGAGCCGACTGGTAAATCACGCTTCCATCCACCGGATTCACCAGCTCCAACCGGGCCTTTCCTTTCACCTCCTCGGTGGATAAATTTATCAACGAAGCTGCCAGTGAAGCCTCATCCCCCCGACGAAGGAAGCGAGGCAGGTTCGGCTGGAGCATAAACGGTTTTTCGGTACGGGTTTCGGTCTGCATGAGTCCATAATCCATGTCCCGCGTATGGGCAAATCCCTGGAACTTCCACTGAGTCAACGCATCCGGTACGGTAAAGACTAACCGTACGGTACCGGTCGAATCGGTCCGCAAATCGGGATAGAAGAAAGCGGTTTCCGCGAAATTTTCCCGTAAAGTCAAATCCGGCTCTGCTTCCAATTCAAAATTCGCAAACTGAAGTTCCACTCTCTCTACACCATCATTTTGAGAAAATCCCTCTTCCGCCAAAGCCACATCTTCTTTCATCATCACATTTGGTGCCGCTGCAGCTGCCTTCATCATGACTCCCGCACCTCGAATCATCTGCACATTGCGTGTCAGACTTCTATACAGCTGCAAAGAAGGAATCCACAAGCGACTGTACAACTGCCAGTTATCCGGTACATAGACGGAAGACAGTGAATAGGTATAGAAGGGAGAGTAAGCCATTGCCACACTGTTCATCTGCTGGATGAATGGCATCACCGAGGGTGTATAACGCCTGAAAGTCAAATGGAAGTTCCATGGATTCTCCCACAAACGGTCGAGAGAAGCATCGTACAAAGTAGCCAACAGACGGGCATCTGCCGGCCTACCGGAGGCATCCAGAATCCGCATCGTCCAAGTTTCCTCCGTACCCGGACGCAGACGGTCACGGAAAGTCTCCCATTTCAATGTCAGTTTCTTCTCGGGAACCGGACGCTTCAGAGCCACCTGTTTGGAATACCAGATGCCCTCCTTCATAAATCCGAAGCTGACGGTGATTCCATCGCCATACTCCGGCTTCCAGGTATAGGAGAACGGGCGAATTTCCTCGTTCAACACCTGGGCCTCGGACACCAGCATCCGATTTCCGCTATATACATGATAAAACAGATGTACATTCTTCTCACTGCTGCCCACGTACAAAGTCACCGGCCGGTCGGCCTGCAGTTCCGTACCGTCTTGATAGAACCATTCCACAGTCTTTATCGGAGGAACGCTGTCACTCAAAGAGAAGAGTACCAATTCCTGTTCCGCGCGACAAAGACGTCCGTGCGCATCATGGGCAGATACTTCCAACACGTATTTCCCGGAAGCCAGCTGTTTCCACGCCTCCGGCAAGAAAGGCTGGCCCGACTTCACCGTATCCGACCATACCGTCTGCCCCTTCTTTCCAGCCTCCTCCAAGAGGTAAAGATGACAAGCCACCTCCAAGGCCACCGGCTGACGTTGCAGATTCAAGGCTTGCACCTGAATCTTCTCCAGCTTCTCACGAGCCACTTTTCCAGCCAATCCCTTTATCTGTAGTCCAACAGCATGTTCACCCACCGGAAGTACCAGTACCCCTTGCTGGGTTTCTCCAGCCACATCCGTCACCTCCGCTTCTATCCGGTAACGGTAAAATCCGTCCCATCCCAAGGAAACCTCCGTATCCGGGCGCTCCAAGCAGACTTTCACCGCAAAGGTCCCGTCTGCCCGTGTCATCAGTTCCCCTTCGGCCAACAGCTTCTCTTCCGCATCCATACGCCAGAACCAAGCTTTCGAGCGAGTCAAAGTATAACGTATCTTACCGCCCTGTACCGGCGCACCCGAGAACTTCTTCGCCATTCCCTCCAACGTCAGAGAGTCTCCCATGGTATAGGCCTCCTGCACCTCCTTCCAAGTCACCTCAAACGTCGGACGTTTGTACTCTTCCACCCGAATAGCACAAGAAGTCTTGTCCGATTCAATGCGGAACGTTCCGGCCAATGTTTCCGTCGGCAACTGGAACTCTGTGGAGAATGCGCCAAAATCGTCGGTCGTCAACTCCTTTCGGGCGATTTCCTGATTGTGGGCATCCCGCAAAGCCAGCCACACAGCTGCCTCCTTACGTACCTGCACCTCATCCCCATTCTGCATATAGGCCACTCCCGATACGTACACCGTCTGTCCTTTACGATAGAGTGCACGGTCTGTAAACAAATCCATCCGGTCGATAGCCTTCTGCGTGCTGCTTACGGTAGACAAGATTCTTCTGGACCAATAGGATACCTCCATAAAATCATCTTTCGCAGTCCGTGCATGCATCCACAACTGTGTATTCATATCCGGAACCACTACCTTCCCTTGCTTGTCTGTACGATACGTCTTATATACCGTATAATTACCTGGTACCGGAATTGAATAGAACACCAGTTCGGCTCCTGCCACCGGCAACCCCGTTTTCCGGTCTACCACGTGACATTCGGTCTGCTTTCCTTCCATCGGGAAAGAAACTACCTGAAGCGAAGACAAATGCACCACATCGTATCCTGTCTTATCCTTATAACCATCGGGAATGGACTTCAACACATAAATTCCAGCTTCCGGCATCCGACAAGTCAAAATAGATACCGAGTCCTTATAATCAGGTGTCTCCGGCAAATCCAGCCGCACCTTATCCACCAGTGTGCCATATTTCTTAATTAACGCTGCATGGTCCACACTATTGGCAAACACAGAAGAAGAAGCCTTGAGATTCAATTTATACCATTCCAGCGTGGCCCCTGCCAGGTTCTTGCTAGTGACACGAAGTTCCGTTTCCACCTGCGGATAAGGCCGAGTCACCTGTACCGAAAGCGAAGGCATGCACACAATACGCTGCTTGTCTTTCAGGTCGGCTGCAAACTCCGAATCAGGATAACGCTTCAATCCCTCTTCAATCACCTTCATTTCAGACACAAAATCCTGCTTCCGGTGATAGAAATCTGCCCAACAGATATACACCGCCGCACAGGCATCCAATCCAACATAGGTTTCCGCCCACGACTTCCACAAATCCACCGCCTGGGTGTCCGACACCGGTTGCGGATATCGCCATCCCCTGCGTTGCCAGCAGCTCAACCGATCCAAACGGGTCAGCAACTCGGCTTCACGATTGTGTACAGCCTTGTATTGTGCCAGCAACTTTTCATAATCTTCATACACGGCACATTGCACCTCCTTGCTGTCCTGCCCGTTCATCTTCAAGCGATAAATGACCTGCCGCAACAACAGGTCGTACATATTGTCACCGAAATAACGCTGGCTCCATTTCCCAATCTCCGTCATCGGACGAAAGTCCACGGCCGATACCGACAACAAGACCTCTTTTTCTTTTACTGCCTGATTGAAATAATACAGCACGCTATCCATCTTCTCAGGATAAAGCTCCAGTTTATAATATCCCGTAAGGAACATCAGTACGGCTTTCTGCAAAGGGTCGCTCTCCTTCATGGCCCAATCTTCCATATACTGAAGTTCCTTCTGCAAACTGTCCGGCGTAAGTTCTACCTGACATTCCACCCGTGAAAAATACGCCTTCAGCATCTGCGGAGTATTTTTCTCCTTCCTGGCCTTTTCATAAATCTGATTCACCTGCGCAATCAGTGTCTGCGGCAAATCCTTTTTCCGACTCTCTTCTACATTCTTCCACAAGCGTTCATAACTTTGAGCCACTCCAGCCAGTGGGAAAATAAAAGTCAGCCATCCGATGGCACACAGTAAGAATAGTCTGTTCATATCCTTCAAATTAAAATTCCACTTCGGTTGTTTCTTATAAAGATAAAGTAGATTTCTTAAATTACTGCATAGTTTTTAATTAAAAGAAGCAAACGAGGTTACCTGAGGGCATAAAAAAAGAGAACCAAGTTCTCTACGAACCTGGTTCTCTCCACATCGATATTTTTTAAATCTAAAATTTATTTCTTCGGTGTATTTTCCAGTGTGGCAATCAAGAAATCATAGAATTTCTTCACCGACGGCACGTGGCAACGTTCTTCTGGAGTATGCGGACATTGCAACGTCGGACCAAATGAAATCATATCCAATCCCGGCACAATGGCACCAATGATACCACATTCCAGTCCGGCATGAATTACCTTCACTTCCGGTGCTTCTCCAAACTGTTCCTTGTAGGCATCCTTCATGGCATGCAGAATCGGAGAATTCACATCCGGTTCCCAGCCAGAATAGCTGCCAGAGCGTTCTACGTGCATTCCTGCCATAGAGAAGCAGCTTTCAATGGCTGTATTACGGTAATCCTTCATGGATTCGCGCGAACTACGTGTCAGCACTTTAATCGTAGCTTTTCCTTTGCCGATTTCCACAATAGCCAGGTTGGAAGAAGTCTCTACCGTATCTGGAATCGTCGGAATAAACCGTTCTACCCCATCCGGGCACGCATAAATGGCATCCACCAAGTTATCACGAATTTCATCAGGTACCATCATCTTCGGCAAGTCCACCCGTTCAGCCGTAAAGCTCAGGTTGTCTTCGATAGTGGCAAATTCATCGCGCCATACCTGCTCACATTCACCCACGAATGCCAGCACATCGTCTACTTCCGAAGCCGGTATAGTTATCACGACTTCACAATCACGCGGAATGGCATTGCGCATGTTTCCACCTTCCCATGATACCAGACAAGCCTCATCGTAGGCAATCACCTGGTTCATGAAACGTGCCATCAGCTTGTTGGCATTGGCATGTCCCCAGCCAATCTGAATACCGGAATGGCCACCCCGCAAGCCTTTCAAGGTCACTTTCAGTGCCACGTCTTCCGGATCGGTTTCTTCTTCCTTGTATTCCAATGTAGCAGTCAGGTCTTCCCCACCTGCGCAACCTATATAAAGTTCACCTTCTTCTTCCGAATCCAGGTTCAAAAGGATATCTCCTTCTACAGTGCCCTGCTTCAAACCGAAAGCACCATACATTCCTGTTTCCTCATCGGCTGTAATCAAGGCCATCAGCGGACCATGTTTCAACGACTTGTCTTCCATGACTGCCATGATGGCTGCCACTCCCATGCCGTTATCTGAGCCCAAAGTCGTACCTTTGGCCTTCACCCATTCACCGTCCACATAGACCGGAATAGGATCTTTCTCAAAATCATGCTGCGAATGTTTGTCTTTCTGAGGAACCATGTCCATGTGAGCTTGCAAGATAACCGCCTTCCGGTCTTCCATACCCGGAGCAGCCGGCTTGCGATAAATGATATTTCCGGCTTCATCCTGAAATGATTCCACACCCACCTGCTTACCGAAATCCAGCAAGAAGGCCTGAATTTTTTCCAAATGTCCCGACGGACGAGGAATTTGAGTCAACGAATAGAAATGCTTCCACACATTCTGCGGAGCCAAAGAAAGAATTTCGTTCATATTATTATCTGATTTTATCCGAAAAGCAAATCACTTCCCGGCTTGTTTCTTATTTACCAGCGGCAAAGCCACAAGGCCATAAATACCTAGCAAAATTAATAAAAAGGTTTGAATACCGTGCACCAACAGGGCAAATATTCCTGCATCATCCTTATCTACTCCGTACATCATCATCATGGTGATAACCGCAAAATGCCACGGACCGGCCCCGTTGGGAGTGGGCACAGCCACCGCAATACTTCCTACTACGAACATCACCAGCCCCGGCATCCAGCCCAGCGAAGCAGAAAAGTCGAAACAATAGAAACTGACATAAAACTGCAAGAAGTAGCAAGCCCATATACCTATAGTATATAAGGTAAAGAGCCATGGCTTTTTCACATGACGGAGGGAGAGGCATCCGGCCCACACATCGTTCAAGATACTCCGTACTTTCGTAAAAATAGCCAGTTTGCGTATCAGGAAGAAAGCCAACACTCCTGCGGCAAACAGGCAGGTCAGGGTGATATAAAAATTAGTAGAAGTGAAAAGCCCCGTAAAGAATCCCATATTCGTACCCGTTTTCTCAAAGAAAGCCGCAAAAATACGCGACTGAAGCAACAAGGTTACCACCGTGATCAGTATCACACAAATACTGTCGATGAGCCGTTCGGTTACCACCGTACCCAAGGACTTGGAAAAAGAAACCCCGTCGTACTTGGCCAAAATACCACAGCGGGAGACCTCTCCCACACGAGGCACCACCAGATTGGCCGCATAGGAAATAAACACCGCGTACACGCTGTTCGACAATTTAGGGTATTCTCCCAAGGGAGCCAATGTCAGATTCCAGCGCCATCCACGAAACAGATGTCCAAACACGCCAAAGACCAGTGAAAAGGCCATCCAGCCGTAATTCATTCCTCCGTCGAGCACACTCCACACCCGTCGGAAATCGAAATCATGGTAAGTCCACCACAGAATGGCAGCTCCCAACACCAGTGGAAGCGCGATTTGGCAGGCTCTATTTATTATTTTTTTTAAACCTGTTCGTTCCAAAATCAATCGGTATATAAAGATTTATGTTTAACTTTGCAAGATACAAAGATAATACGAACATTTAAAACCTGAGGCATGAAATTAGTAAAACCTAAAAAGTTTTTAGGACAACACTTTCTGAAAGACCTGCAAGTGGCACAAGACATCGCCGACACGGTGGATGCTTGTCCGGCACTTCCCGTCCTCGAAGTGGGCCCCGGAATGGGAGTTCTCACCCAATACCTGCTGAAAAAAGAGCGTCCGCTCAAAGTCGTGGAACTCGACTTTGAATCGGTGGCTTATCTGCGCGAGAATTTCCCGCAGCTGGGCGACCATATCATCGAGCAGGACTTCCTGAAGATGGACCTCCGGCAGCTTTTCGACGGCCAGCCTTTCGTTTTGACGGGAAACTACCCCTACAACATATCCAGCCAGATATTCTTCAAGATGCTCGAGTATAAGGACCTGATTCCCTGCTGTACGGGTATGATTCAGAAAGAAGTGGCCGAGCGTATTGCCGCTTCTCCGGGCAACAAGACCTACGGCATTCTGAGCGTACTGATACAAGCCTGGTATAGTGTAGAATACCTGTTTACCGTCCATGAACATGTGTTCAATCCTCCCCCCAAAGTGAAGAGCGCCGTCATCCGCATGACACGCAACGAGACACAGCACCTAGGCTGCAACGAGCAGCTCTTCAAACAGATAGTCAAAACTACGTTCAACCAGCGGCGCAAGACACTCCGCAATTCCATTTCGCCTATTCTGGACAAAGGAAATCCGCTCAGTGCCGACCCTATCTTCAACAAGCGCCCGGAACAGTTGTCCGTACAAGACTTCATCGACCTGACCAACCAGGTGGAGCAAGCCCTGCGCACTTCTTCCACCCATGCGGAATAATCCTGCACACGAGACTACAGACTACAATAAAAGAACTCATCTGAAACTTACAAGATGAACAGTGAAGATATTAGAACCGTCACCGAACTGATTGAGAAGAAAGACTCCGACCAGTTAAAGGAAACCCTCAAAGACTTGCACCCGGCGGACATTGCCGAATTGTGCAACGAACTGGACGCAGAAGACGCCCGCTTCATCTATCTGCTGCTGGACAACGAAACGGCAGCCGACGTGTTGATTGAAATGGACGAGGACGCCCGAAAGAAGTTCCTCGAAATCCTCCCTCCGGAAACCATTGCCAAACGCTTCGTGGATTATATGGATTCGGACGATGCCGTCGACATCATCCGTGAAATGGACGAGGACAAGCAGGAAGAAGTGCTTTCGCACATCGAAGACATCGAGCAGGCAGGCGACATTGTCGACTTGCTGAAATACGATGAAGACACCGCCGGAGGTTTGATGGGTACGGAAATGGTGATTGTGAACGAAAACTGGAGTATGCCCGAATGCCTGCGCGAGATGCGTCTGCAAGCCGAAGACATGGACGAAATCTATTATGTATATGTGGTGGACGACGACGAACGTCTGCGGGGAGTATTCCCGTTGAAAAAAATGATTACCAGCCCGTCGGTATCCAAGGTGAAACACGTGATGAAAAAAGATCCAATATCCGTCCACGTAGACACCCCTATTGAAGAAGTGGTGCAAACCATTGAGAAATACGACCTTGTGGCCGTCCCTGTGGTCGACAGTATCGGCCGCTTGGTAGGACGAATCACCGTCGACGACGTGATGGATGAGGTACGTGAACAGGCCGAACGAGATTACCAGTTGGCATCCGGTCTGTCGCAGGACGTAGAAACCGACGACAACGTGTTCCGCCAAACCACTGCCCGTCTGCCGTGGCTGCTAATCGGTATGCTCGGAGGTATCGGCAACTCCATGATTTTGGGAAATTTTGATACCACCTTTGCGGCTCACCCGGAGATGGCACTTTACATTCCCCTTATCGGAGGTACAGGAGGAAATGTGGGAACACAATCATCCGCTTTGGTGGTACAAGGACTGGCAAACAGTTCACTAAACGCAGAAAACACCTTCAAGCAGGTACTGAAAGAGTCGGTGGTAGCCGTTATCAATGCAACCATCATCTCTATGCTGGTATACATCTATAATTTTATCCGCTTCGGAGCCACCGCCACAGTAAGCTATTCTGTGTCCATCAGTCTGTTTGCCGTAGTCATGTTTGCCTCCATATTTGGCACATTGGTTCCCATGACTTTAGAAAAACTGAAAATTGATCCAGCTATTGCAACCGGACCGTTTATCTCCATTACCAACGACATCATCGGTATGCTGATGTATATGGGAATCACCGTATTACTCTCTTAGACCTTTGAAGAAAAGAATACAAGGGCGTTTGAAGGAAAATGTTTTTACATTTTTCTTCAAACGCCTTTATATTTTCATCAACACAGCAAAATGTTTCCACTGACATACAAAAGGACTTTCTCTGACATCAAAAAAACACTGAAAACCGTCTTTTCTCTTCTTTGTCAATCATAAAAAATCATCTTTTTTTTGCAGTTTTTGTCTGAAAAAGTATGAAAATCAGATTTTATTTCTTTAATTTGTAAGAGTCTTTTCTAAAATAGACACACTAATATAAAAAGAATTATACTCTTTAAAATCTATATACGATGGAAGTAAATGAAACCAACCGCCCATTAACCGAGGCTCCAATGGAAAACACTATTGAAACTCCGGTTCCTACTGTTGAAGAAACTGAAAAGGAGATGTACATACCCAAACAAACATTGGAAGAAGTGGTGCAACGCCTGAAGGAAATCAACGAAAAAAACGACCTGACAGACAAACAGGAAATCGATTCACTTAAACAAACATTCTACAAACTACAAAAAGCCAAAACAGAAGCGGCACGGAAAGCTTTCATCGACGGGGGAGGAAAGGCAGAAGACTTTATCCAGGAAGCAGAACCTGCAGAAGAGGAATTCAAAACTGTCATGAATGCCATCAAAGAAAAACGAAATGCCTTGGCAGCTGCACAAGAGAAAGAAAAGGAAGAAAATCTGACCAAGAAACTGGGTATCCTGGAAAGGATGAAATACTTGACAGAATCACAGGAAGATACCAACAAGATTTATGATGAGTTCAAGAAACTCCAACAGGAATGGAACGAAGTTGGACAGATACCTGTAGCCAAAGTCAACGAATTGTGGAAAACTTACCAACTCTACACAGAAAAATTTTACGACATGGTAAAGTTGAACAATGAGTTCCGCGAATATGACTTTAAAAAGAATCTAGAACAAAAAACACGCTTGTGTGAAGCTGCAGAAAAACTGGCTGAAGAACCCGATGTCATCTCAGCATTCCACCAGCTGCAAAAGCTACACCAAGAGTTCCGTGCCATCGGCCCTGTGGCCAAAGATTTGCGCGAAGCAATTTGGACACGCTTCAAAGCTGCTTCCACAGTAGTCAACAAACGTCATCAGCAGCACTTTGAAGAACTCAAGGAAAAAGAACAGCATAATCTTGACCAGAAGACCGTAATTTGCGAAATCGTGGAAGGCATGGAATACGATAAGTTTACCACTTTCGCCGACTGGGAAGAAAAGACCCAGGAAATCCTGGCCCTACAAGCCAAATGGAAAACCATCGGTTATGCACCTCAGAAAATGAACGTCAAGATATTCGAGCGTTTCCGTGCAGCTTGCGATGAATTTTTCCGCCGAAAAGCCGCCTTCTTTAAATCCGTAAAGGAAACCATGGCAGCTAATCTGGAAAAAAAGAAAGCTCTCTGCGAAAAGGCTGAAGCCTTAAAAGACAGTACCAACTGGAAGGAAACTGCCGATATTCTGACCAAACTCCAGAAAGAATGGAAAACGATTGGACCGGTAGCTAAGAAACATTCTGATGCTGTATGGAAACGTTTCATCGGTGCTTGCGATTATTTCTTTGAACAAAAAAACAAAGCAACATCTTCACAACGGACAGAAGAAGTGGAAAATCAGGCTAAAAAAGAAGAGGTCATCAAGCGTATGGCCGCATTGGAAGCATCTGGAACCTCCGACGAAGCAACTGCGGAACAAGTACGTGCCTTGATGAAAGAATGGAATTCCATCGGCTTTGTACCTTTCAAGGAAAAGGACCGCTTGTACAAAGAATTCCACGGACTTGTGGATAAATTATTCGACCGTCTGCACATGTCGGCTACAGAAAAACGTTTGAGCAGTGTACGCACTGGAGGAAACAAAGAAAGTAACCTTTATCGTGACCGAGAACGATTGGTCCGCACGTATGAAGGATTGAAAAACGACATTCAGACATACGAAAACAATCTTGGCTTCCTGAATTCTTCTTCAAAGAAAGGAAGCACATTGGTAGCTGACATCACACGCAAAATTGAACGCCTGAAGAAAGACATGGAACTTGTATTGAACAAGATTAAGGCCATTGATGAAAGCCTGAAAGAAAAAGAATAATTACATAATAAATAAGGTGTAATTCCTTGATTCTATTTTTCCCGTTTCTGCTTCTAGCAATCAGCAGAAACGGGATTTTTTATTTTCCAACTTTCCAATCCTACATTCTTTCTACAGGACTTATAAGTTATTTCCATATTTGTAAAGGGAAAAACACAAGCATTCATTTTTTCATATTTTTTTCTCAGATTCAGGAACGAAATATCAACTTGTCATACTCCTTATAAAAAAAATCAATACAACCATAATTTGTTGATTTTTTTTCGCCAAAAAATTTGCAAATATTTTTGCATTTATTATATTTGTGAATCTTGTTAATTTTATTATGTACTTATGAGAAAAACTATTCTGTTATTATGTATTTACTTATGCATAAGCATAGGTAGCGTGCTTGCGCAAACGTCCCAAGTGACCGGGCTAGTGATTTCAGCAGAAGAAAATGAACCTGTAATAGGTGCTTCTGTATTGGTGGTAGGGACCACAATAGGTGGAATTACTGACATGGATGGAAAATTTGTGTTGAACAATGTTCCCTCCTCAGCTCACAACCTCCAAATCTCATTTATCGGTTATAAAACCAAAACATTACCGATAAACAGAAAAGGCGTCATGAAAGTAATCCTCGAATCTGACTCAGAAGTTCTTGACGAAGTAGTTGTTACCGGCATGACTAAAGTGGACAAACGATTGTTCACAGGGGCAGCCGACCGATTGACCGCTTCTGATGTTAAACTGGACGGTATGGCCGACATCAGTCGTGGACTAGAAGGACGATCTGCTGGTGTATCTGTACAAAATGTATCTGGCACATTTGGTACAGCTCCCAAAATTCGAGTTCGCGGTGCAACTTCCATTTATGGAAATTCCAAGCCCTTGTGGGTAGTAGATGGAGTCATCATGGATGATGTGGTAGAAATTGGGGCAAACGACCTTTCCTCCGGCGATGCCACTACCCTAATCAGTTCGGCCATCGCAGGTCTGAACTCCGATGACATTGAAAGCTTTCAAATATTAAAAGACGGTTCCGCCACATCTATCTACGGAGCCCGAGCCATGGCTGGAGTCATCGTGGTCAACACAAAAAAAGGTAAAGCGGGCACCAGCCGATTCAGTTATACCGGTGAATTCACTACCCGCCTGAAACCTTCCTACCGGACATTCAACATTATGAATTCTCAAGACCAGATGGGAATTTATAAAGAATTACAAGATAAAGGCTGGCTAAATCTGGCAAGTACTTACCGGGCATCCAATAGCGGTGTATATGGAAAGATGTATCATCTTATCAATACATACGACCCTGTTGCAGGACAATTTGCCCTGCTGAACAATGCAGCAAGCCGCAATGCCTATCTACGTGAAGCGGAATACAGAAACACCGACTGGTTCGACCTTCTGTTTAGCAATGCATTGATGATGAATCACTCCGTCAGCATGTCCAGTGGTTCAGACAAATCCACCTCTTACGTATCATTAAGTGCCATGACAGATCCAGGATGGATGAAAGGTACGAATGTACAGCGGTACACTGCAAACTTAAATACCACATACAACCTACACAAAACATTGTCGCTGACCGTCATTGCCAATGGTTCCTACCGCAAACAGAAAGCTCCTGGCACAATCGGACAATCAAGAGATGCTGTCACAGGAGAAGTATCCAGAGGATTCGACATCAATCCCTACTCTTATGCACTGAATACTTCAAGGACATTAGACCCCAATGAGTACTATACACGTAACTATGCAGACTTCAATATTTTCAACGAATTAAACACCAACAACATTACACTAAATGTCGTAGACCTGAAATTTCAAGGAGAATTAAAATGGAAACCGATTATGGGACTGGAATTCAGTGCTCTAGGAGCGGTGAAATATTCATCATCCTCCCAAGAACACAAAATTACGGAACACTCCAACCAAGCTATGGCCTACCGTGCCATGGACGATGCAACCATGCGGAAAAACAATCCATGGCTGTATACAGACCCAGACATTATCAATTCACTCCCATTCAGTATCCTGCCCAAAGGCGGCTTCTATAACAAAACTGATTACCGCATGTTCAGCTACGATTTCCGTCTGTCTGCCTCTTGGAATAAAGTATTTGGAAACGACAACATCATCAACCTCTATGCCGGTATGGAGGCCAATGCACAAAACCGTTCAAACAATGTTTTCCAAGGATGGGGGATGCAATATGACAATGGAGAAATTCCTTATTTTGATTACAATGCCTTTAAAAAGATGCGCGAAGATAATTCAGACTATTATTCCCTGTCAAATACCCGAAGGAGAACTTTAGCCTACTTCGCTACAGGAACTTATTCCTATCAAGGACGCTACAGCCTCACGGGAACTTTCCGTTATGAAGGCACAAACCGTCTAGGAAAGGCCCGTTCTGCACGCTGGCTACCAACTTGGAATATAGGATTTGCATGGAACATGCACGAAGAAAAATTCTTTGAGAAACTTCAACCTGCATTCTCTCATTTCACACTTAAATCGTCTTATAGTTTGACTGCTGATGCAGGTCCTGCCGACGTGACCAACTCATTTGTAAACATCAACAGTTACACCCCTTGGCGACCAAGTGCTTCGGTAGGTGAATCAGGATTGCATATCGTTGAACTGGAAAATGGAGACTTAACTTACGAAAAGAAACATGAAATCAATGTCGGCGTAGACATGGGATTCCTTAATAACCGGATAAACATCGAATTCGCGTGGTACAAACGTAACAACTATGACTTGATTGGAGCCGTACTCACACAAGGTGTAGGAGGAGAAACCAGAAGAAACGCCAACCTAGCTTCCATGAAATCTCACGGATATGAGGTCAGCCTTTCCACTCAAAATATCGTAACAAAAAATTTCCAATGGAGCACCGATTTCATTTTTGGCTATAGCAAAACGAAAATCACCGACCTAAAATCACAGACTTACTTGTTCGACTTAGTGACAGGCTATGGCCAACGTGAAGGATATGACTGGGGAAGTATTTTCTCTATCCCATTTGCCGGACTGGATGAAGACGGATTCCCGACATACTTGTGGAACGGGAAAATAATTGACAAGACCAATTATGGTGCTATCAATTTCCAGCAGATTCAGGATGTTGATTTCCTAAAATATGAAGGTCCCCGTGATCCGACCATCACAGGCAGCTTTGGCAATATATTTACCTACAAAGGATTCAAACTAAATGTATTCATTACCTATTCCGCTGGGAACAAGGTTCGTCTGGACCCGCAATTCTCCAGTACCTACAATGACCTGGATGCTACACCCAAAGATTTTAAAAACCGCTGGATGCTGCCGGGAGAAGAAAAAATTACCAACATCCCTGTTATACCAAGTGCACGGGATAACCAAAAATACAGTAACTTGAATTATGCCTATAACGCCTATAATTATTCAGACGCACGTATTGCCGACGGTGGATTCATTCGCATGAAAGAAATCTCACTGACATACGATTTCCCTAAATCCGTACTTGGCAGTCAGAACATTCTAAAAACACTTTCATTGAAAGTACAGGCTACTAACCTATTCCTGATTTATTCAGATGATAAATTAAACGGACAAGACCCCGAGTTCTTCAATTCAGGTGGTGTAGCCGCCCCCGTACCCAAGCAATTTACTCTTACCTTAAGAGCCGGTTTCTAACTTCAAATATTTATACAATTATGAAAATAAAACATTTATTACTCAATATAACATTGCTGATTGCGGCTTGTGGAATTTCCTCATGCGATGATTTTCTGGACACAATGCCCGACCAACGTACCGAACTGGACAATATGGACAAAGTACGCGATATCCTGATTTCAGCTTATCCGGGACAATATCCAATGCTGATGTTTGAATTTATGTCGGATAACTATGATGACAACGGAGACACATACAGCAGTCCAATGAATCTGATAATAGAATCCTATTACTGGAAAGATGCGGTGGAATCCGACCAAGACTCCCCCAACGGTCTCTGGAACTCATGCTACAGAGCCATTGCTGCAGCCAATCAAGCACTCGAAGCCATAGAGGAATTAGGAGATACAGAAGAATATCAGGTATACAAAGGAGAAGCCTTGCTATGCAGAGCTTACGGGCATTTTCTTCTGTCCAATATATTCTGCATGGGATATAATTCACAAACGGCAGCGTCCACACTAGGTATCCCTTATATCACTGCACCTGAAAAGAAGGTAGGCGTAGTATACGACAGACAAACACTGCAACATGTATATGAAATGATTGATGCGGACATAGAAAAGGCCCTTCCACTAATCAGAAATGCCGCGTTCGACGTACCGCTTTATCATTTTAACCCCAAAGCGGCCTATGCCTTTGCTGCTCGTTTCAATCTATTTTATGGGAAAAATTATGATAAAGTCATCGAATATGCCAATGAAGTCCTCGGTGATTCCCCCCTGCCTGTATTACGAGATCTGAGCCAGTATGATAAATTCACCACCATGCAAGAATGGACTTACGGGTATATCAACAAAGACGAACCAGCCAACCTGATGCTTTTACCAACCATCTCACGGTATGGACGAGCTTTCAACCAACGATATGCCATTACCCAAGCAATCATGCGTTCGCAATTGGTATGGTCTTTATTTCCTGGAGGCAAACAGCTGGAAGTGTACAATACGGTTTTCCAGTCTAATTATGTGAGCTACATTGTACCCAAAATGGCTGAACTTTTTGAAATTACAAACCAAATAGCTCAAACAGGGTTCCCTCACATTGTTGTCCCGGCCTTTACCACAGACGAAACCTTATTATGTCGGGCAGAAGCTTATGTATTAAAGAAAGAATATGACAAAGCAGCCACCGACCTGTCTTATTGGTATGTCAAAAAAGGTATTGAAGCACATAGTTCCGATGAAATAGCCGACTTTTACAAAGCCAGTTCACCTGAAACCAATGCCAAGCCACTAAATACTGGAGTGAATTATGATGAAAAGCAGACCAACATGCTGCATGCCGTATTACATGCACGCCGGGTGGAAAGCATTCATGAAGGAGGACGTTGGATGGATATCAAACGCTACGGTATATCCATCACACACAATATTTATGGAAGCAATCCCATCGTATTGAAATCGGATGACCCCCGAAAAGCCATCCAACTCCCGATTGATGTACTAGCTGCCCCTGGCAACATGACTCCGAATCCCAGATAACCTACCTTAAAAAATTACGAATATGAAAAGACATATTGCTATATACCTGTTACTTGCTTTTCTTATGGGAAGCATAAGCACTTCATGCTCAGAAGAAAAGTTGAGTGAAGTCAGCATTTTTGACGATACTTTGCAAAACGAGCCTAATGAATTGGATAAATGGCTTGAAAAAAATTATCTCTATGCCTACAACATTGACTTCAAATACCGGATGGAAGACATCGAGTCTAGCCTAAGCAACAACCTGGTTCCCATCGACTATCAGTTAGCCGTACAAATGGCTCGCATCATCAAACATGTATGGTTCGAGGCATACGATGAAGTAGGCGGCATTAATTTTACCCGACAGTATGCCCCTAAAATTATCCATCTTATCGGTTCGCGCCAATGGAATCCAAACGGGACAGTAACCTTAGGATATGCAGAAGGAGGACTAAAAGTAACTTTGGTAGGAGGAAACTGGCTAGAGCCAAACAATATTCCGTTTATGAACGAGATGTATTTCCAAACCATGCACCATGAATTCTCTCATATTCTGCACCAAACAAAAAACTATCCGGTGGAATACAATCAGCTAAGTGAAGGACATTATTCTCCCTCCGGATGGAACAATCGTACAAAAATTTCCCAATATGCCCCTTACGGCTTTGTAACGGCTTATGGAAGCAGCCAACCTACGGAAGACATTGCAGAAGTTACCGCGTGCTACCTCACATGGTCGCAAGCACAATGGGACAAGTTAAAAGAAGGAACTCAAAAAGATGAAGACGGAAATCCTGTAAGTGGCGGATGGGAAATCATCCAACAAAAAATCACCATTATGAAAAACTACATGAAAGACAGTTTTGGTGTAGATATGGACCAGCTTAGGGATGCTATCAACCGAAGATGCGAAGAAATCCAACACATGGACCTGAACAAGTTGCCGGAATAATTGAAAACCTATAAAAACCATTTCTTATGAAAAAAATATTACCTTATATAGCCTATTTCTTCATTCTATTTCTGTATGCATGTACGAATGAAGTTGACGATTTGTTCGACGTACCTGCCCAACAACGCGTAAATGAAGAACTTAAAGCCTGCAAACAGTTACTAACCAGTTCGGAAAACGGTTGGAGACTGGAATATTATCCTTCTGCCAATCAGTCATACGGTGGATATGTCATGATTCTGAAATTTACAGATAAGGACGTAACTGTTTCCTCCGAAATAACTGCAAGTCCCACAAAGAGTGTAACCAGTCTATATTCATTAAAATCAGATATGGGACCGACCCTAAACTTTGATAGCTACAACCGAATTTTACATTACTTTTCCGATCCTGACAACAAGGGAGGAGCTGGATTAGGCAAAGGATACGAAGGAGACTATGAGTTTATTATTCAATCTCATTCTGAGAATGAAATTATCCTGAAAGGGAAAAAGACCAAGAACATCATGAAAATGATACGCATGGAAACAAGTGGAGAAAATTATCTGACAGAGCTCCTCAATCTCCGCAACAGCATTACTTCTGTACAAGGTATTCTCGGTTACAAAGGACAAATCAATGGAAAGGAAATATCTATCACTATGCCTTCCGACCGTAAAATGTCAATCCAAGTAAGTAATAATGAACTACTGAACGTAGCTTATATGTATACTCTTTCTGGAATTCAATTCTATCAACCAATAGAAATTGGAGGAAAAGAAGTCACCGGACTGGATTGGTCTAAAGAGCATACTACCTTTACCTATGAAGGAAAAAATCTGGAAGAAGTTCCCGATCCAGTTTATCCGAAGTACCTGAAATACTTAGGAAACTATACCATGACCTATTATTTTGGTTCAACAGAAAGGAACATCCCTGTCAAACTGGTTAATAAGACTTACAATGCAAGCAACAAACTTTATGAGCTGCAAGGATTGCCATTCCCGTTGCAAGTCAATTATAACACAGAAAAGGACTGCATGGAAATCCTGACCTATACCACAAATGATTACTACGTAGCTGTATGGGAGATAACCGGTTCTGCTACCCTGAGCTGGAGTACTGGCCTTGGTCTTATCGGACAACTCAAGACGGGAACCGACAATGTGTATGAATTTGTTGACAACGGAGTATGGGGCAGCAAAATCGCCCGTGGCTTCATTCTATGGAGTGCTTCTGGAGAATACAAAGGATTTGGAGGAGATTCGCGCTTCCAATATATTGTATTGACAAAAACGAAAGAATAAACAGCAACTAAAAATTTTGGATATGAAAAATATATACATTCTTTTCATGGGTATATTTCTTCTCTGTATCACAGGGTGTTCTGAGGATCAAAATATAACCCGGCAACTAAAAGTTACAGAAACACATGCCGATTTCGACTGCTTCGGAGGAACCGGAACTATCCAATTTAAATCTTCTGTTCCCGTTACTGTGTCATCCAGCGATGAATGGTGCAAAGTTAGCCAGACCGGAGAAACCATAACCCTGGAAGTAGCTCCCAATTTAAAGATCAACAGCCGCACTGCCATTGTCTGCTTAAAAACCACTACAGAAGAAACAATTGTACCAGTTTCTCAGCTTGGAGATATTTTATACAATGACTTTTCAAATGTCAACGTATCTGCTGCTGGAGGAGAAACCACATTTCATGTAAAATCAAATCATGAAATTATTTTTGAAAATGTAGATACTTCATGGATTACCATCACTCAGGAAGGTGAAACCGTTACCGTCAAAGCTGCTCCCCTCCCCAAAGGGGTACGAGAAAATGTGATACGGATAAAGGCTGGAGAACATCAAATGGAAATCGTCTTCAAGCAGGTCAATATCACAGGGCCGTATAACTGCTTCATCAATGGAGGAAAAACGGCTTATGGTACTTGTACAATTGAAACCACACAAGAAGAAGATGTATACCGCGTAACTCCCAAAGGAAGCTCATTCGATGCCCCTTATAAGATTCTTTATCGCAATGGAAAACTATCCATTCCTTTCGGGCAATATCTAGGACAATATTCTGGAAATCCACCTTTCGTCTATTTATGTGCCTACGATAAAAAGGGAAGATTAAGCTGGGGGTCTGAAGTTTCTTATGAAGCGGATTTCACTTTGGATGAAAACAACAGGGCTGTCCTGACCTTTAAAGACAACGGAAGCTGGAGTGGACAACATATAGATGGTTTCTACTATGGCCAGTTCAATAATCTACTGGAGAAAGGAGGAACAACCACAGGAGCAGGTATAGCCGCAATTGTAGATTTAGTATGGATTAGTCAATAAAAGAGAAATTCTTTAACAAAGAGAGGCCGTCTCAAAATAAACATTGAGATGGCCTCTGTCGTTTCATATCAGATTGAAGTCAATGGTGTTGTGGGCAGGTACCCTGATACCGGTCAGTCACATGAAGCGAATGCCATTGCGGCAGAACTCCTCAATGCGGCGGCAAGAATAGATATTGCGCAGATAGACATATACCAGAATCTGCAGCATCATGCGGGGATGGTAGGCTGGACAGCCTTTGACGGAGTACTTGCAGTAAAGCTCTTCCAGGCTGATCTGTTCAATGATACGGTGAACAACCCGGACCAGGTCGTTCTGGGGAATAAAATCGCCTAAACACGGAGGTAAAAGCAGATTATCGTTGGAGGTATAGTTTTTAAACATTATCTTTGGAATATATTGCTTGATTCCCTAAGATACAAAAAATTAGGGAGACGGGCAAGTCCTGACTGAACGAAGTTTGGGCTTGCCCGATTTTTTGCAAACACAAAAAAGGCCATATCAAATTATATTTCATTTTGAAACAGTCTCTTTGTTAATTCAAGTCTTGACATACACGTATCAATATAAAAATAACATTACCCTAAATATTCATCACAATGTCACAACTATATGAAAAATTTCATTTAAGCAGCAATAAAACATGAACATTTTGAAAAAACCTCATTAAATATTTTCCTATTTCAAGAAAAAAGTCTAAATTAAACCCAAAATTTGGAAATAAATATCCACACAACACATGGCAAACAAATAAAATAGTAGCAAAACCTTATTCCGAATGATTAAAAACATAAAATAAACTATTCTTAATATGAAAATGAAATCATTACTAGGGATTATGCTTTCCCTAAGCATTCTGCCCGCTTGTCAGAATGACGAAACAAGTATCATCCAGAACGAAGTGAACAAGTATGGAATCACTTTCACTTCCATCATAGATGATTCCAATGCTTCACGAGCCTACGACGGATCATGGGAAACAAACGACGTGATCGGGCTTTTCATGCTTTCACACGAAGGACAGAATATGGTGAGTGGAAATGTGCCATATATTACGAAAAGTGGGAACGGTTATTTTACCGGACTGAACACTTCCATGAACTATCCGGAAGATGGAAGTGCAGTTGATTTCATTGCATATTACCCTTACAGTGAACAGGTCAGCGACTATAAAGCATACCCTATAGACTTGAGCAACCAAACTACACAAAATACCATCGACCTGATGACGGCTACAAACCTGACGGGACGCAACCAAACTTCTCCACAAGGAAACCTTCAATTCAAACACTTGCTGGCCAAAATGGTGTTGAACCTGAAATCTACAACCGGCAGTTCATTAAAAGGTATAAAAGCATCTATTAATGGGCTGAAAGTGAAAGGTACAGCCAATCTTTCCAGCGGTATCATTACGGCCACCAATGAAACTGCTACCATCTCTTTCTATATGAACGAAAACGGTACGCAGGCTGAAGCAATCCTACTTCCGCAACCCCTGACCGGGAAATTAAAAATTCAGCTGGAACTGAACGGACAAACTAAAGATATTGAAACAACGGTTACGGGAAACATCGAACAAGGAGCCAAATATATTTGCAATGTCAATATAAATTATAAAGGGGGAGAAATCACAACCGATCCTCAGGCAAAATATACAAGATGGACAGAAACACCATTGATTACCGAGTCTCAACTGGCCAAATCAAATATAAAATACATTACTCACTACACTGGAGAGTATTACCCCAGCAACACATTCAATGGAACTGAAATCCGAAATTACAGCATGCTTTATGATACTGATTTAAAGATAGCCTACTGGGTAGCTTACCCTTTGTGCAACTGGTACGTAAATGGAAGCGGAAAACGTACTGATGCATGGGACTATGACCCTCAATTATCTAAATCACTACAAGCCAACCTGTCAAGTTCATATCCTGCCAACGATTATGACCGAGGACACCAACTTCCAAGTGGTGACCGTCTGCGGTCAAACGCCATCAACAAACAAACGTTTTACTACACCAACATGACTCCCCAAATAGGCAAAAAACTGAACCAGACTATTTGGGCAGATCTGGAAGATGCAGTCAGAGGATGGAGCAGCGCTACAGATACATTGTATGTCGTAACAGGAGCTATGCCTACAACCTCCACCGACCAGACTATCCAATATACTACTGACCGTGACGGAAGTAAAATAGCCATACCTAAATACTATTTCAAGGCACTTGCACGAAAAGTAAACGGACAATATCAGACTGTAGGCTATAAGTTAGACAACATTTCGTACAGCGACAGAAACTTTAACATAGGACTTGTATCTGTCAAAGAATTGGAAGAAATGACTGGCTTTACATTTTTCCCAGATAAACCGGAAATCACTGAAAGCATAAAAAGCCAAAAGACTGCATGGAAATAATCTAATCATGTTCCTTATAAATATACAATTATGAAGATCTCGAATTTACTGTACATGGGGGCATTATCAACCCTAGCTCTAGTGAGCTGTACAAACAACGATGACAACAGCGAATGGTACGGAAGTGAAGGTATCGTCTTTACTACTGCCATTCAGTCAAGAGTATCCGGCAACACTTGGAATGCGAACGACGAAGTAGGTATCTACATGATGAACGCAGGAGGTACTATTGATGCAGCTACTGCACAAAACAAGAAGTACATTGCACAAACCAACGGTACACTGACAGCAGCTTCGGGCAATGGCATCTACCTTCCGGAAAGTGGAAGTGTAGACTTCATTGCATACTATCCTTATACCACAAGCGTAAGTGGTAACAAAATTGCAGTCAACGTATCAGACCAAAGTAAACCAGCCGCCATCGACTTGATTTACTCTAACGGAACTAAAGGAGTAGCAGCAACCACATCTTCCAACATCAGCCTGACGTTTACTCACAAATTGTCGAAAATGACCATCAACGTATCAAAAGACGCCACAATTGAGACTTTGAACGGACTGACTATCGACATGAACGGAATCAGTACAGAAGGAGAATTCAATTTAGGCAATGGAACGTTGACTGCTACCGCTGGCACCAACCAGAAAGACGTGGCCATGAATGTGAATGCAGAAGGTACAACCGCCACTGCAATCATTCTCCCAACCGCAGCCTCTACCGATCAGACTGCTGTGACTTTGAAATTCAACCTCGCAGGTAAATCATACACTTATACCCTAACTGATGCTTCGATCTTTGAAGAAGGCAAAAACGTTACCTTCAACGCCAACTTGTCCATCAACAATGGCAAACCAGTAGTAACTGTAGGTACAGCAACCATTGAAGATTGGACTGAAAAACCAGGTGGAGATATTAATGTAGATTTTGATGGTGAAGTTCAACCAGGTAAAGAAACCGTAGTATTGGATGAATCATTCGCTACCAGCCAAGGAAACTTTACCATTGAAGATAAACAACTTCCGGAAGGAGGAAGTTATGTTTGGAAACATGACGCAGGAACAACCACAGGAGGAACTCCTTATTACTATATGAAAGCCAGTGCATTTATCAGTGGTGCCAAAGCATCAGAAAGCTGGTTGATTTCTCCAGAAGTAGATTTGTCTACCGCTACTACTGCCACCCTGAGTTTCATGCATATCATTAACCATGCAGGTGATATGAAAACTCAACAGACCTTATGGGTTACCGAAACATCTACAGAGAACTGGCAACAAGTAGCGATTCCAAACTACCCTGCTGGAAACAACTGGGATAAAGTTTCTTCAGGAAATATAGACTTATCTGCTTATACTGGCAAAAAAATCAAGTTTGCCTTCAAGTATGTAAGTACAACTGCGGCTGCAGCTACATGGGAAGTTTATGATGTGAAAGTCATTGCCAACGGAGAAGGTGGCGGAACAGTTACACCAGAACCGGATCCAGAACCAGGGACGGAAACTGGAAATGCAGACTTATTTATTTCTGAATATGTAGAAGGGTCAAGCAACAACAAATACATTGAAATCTATAATCCGACTAACGAAGTAATCGATTTGTCTGCTTATGCAATTGATTTAAATACAAATGGAGGAGCATCGTGGAGTAAAGATGGCACAGGATATTCAAATTATAGCGAACTATCTGGAACCATTGCAGCAAAATCAACCATAGTTTACAAAAATAGTAACGCTGAAATTTACTCAGGACAAGCAACAGTTTGTAGTGCCATCAATTTCAATGGGAATGATCCAGTTGGTTTATTTAAAAATGGAGTTCTTATTGACATTATAGGAACATTTAATGGCGGTAGCGCTGATTTTGCTAAAGATGTGACTTTACGTAGAAAGCCTAACGTGACAGCACCTTCTTCTACGTATGATGCATCCCAATGGGAGACTCTTTCCAAAGATGATGTGAGTGGATTAGGAAGTCACACTATGGACTAATATTCTCATTTTGAATCCCTCTAAAAAGAGAACATGAAAAAGCTCTATAAAACTTTTTCATGTTCTCTTTTAACCCCTTATAAATTACACTAAACTAACAATTAATTTTTTATGAAACACAAATTACTGTTCTTCATGGCATTCTTCCTTCCTTACCTTGCCTTTGCACAAGGAAATGTGAACGTGAAAGGAAGTGTGATCGGAGCAGTAAGCAATGACCCCGTTCCCGGAGTCATCGTGACGGTAAAAGGACAAAACCGTCAAGCTAGAACCGACGCGGATGGAAACTTTACCATCCGGGACATCAAGCCGGGAAAATACGTCATTCAGCTTAACTCCGTAATGATTACGCCCAAGAGTGTATCCATTGAAGTAGAAGACTTAGGCGTAACTGAACTAAAACCTATCCGAGTAACTGAACTGAACGCCAACGAAGATGTATCCATGATTGGTATCATTGATGCAGGCATGGTAGACGATGATGTAGAAACTTCCGGCCAGGATGTAAGTTCTACCGTTATTTTATCTAACGATATTTTCCTGAACAAGGCGGCTTATCAACTGTCACCAGCCCGTTTTTCTCCACGCGGCTACAACAGCACACAAGAAGTGAAATACATCAACGGAGTAGAATTCAACGACCAAAACCGAGGCGTCTTCAATTATGCATCAGTGGGAGCGTTGAATGATATGACCCGCAACGGAGACGTGACAAACTTCACCGCACCTTCTTCTTTTACTTTTGGAGAACTGGGAGGGACCGAAAACATCAACATGCGGGCTAGTACTTACACTCCAGGTGGAAAGTTAACTTTAAGCTACACGAACCGAAATTATTATCTCCGGGGTATGTTTACCTATTCTACCGGATTAAAAGACAACGGATGGGCGTTCACAACTTCCATCGGTGGACGTTATTCCAATGAAGGTAATATCGATGGTACATTCTACAAGAATGTTTCTTTTGCTTTTTCTGCCGAAAAGCAATGGCTGGGTGGAAAGCACAGCCTGTCTATGGTGGCTTTCGTTTCACCGGTACAACGCGGACAGCAAGGAAGTTCCTACCGTGAAGTATATGAACTGACAGGAAACTACCTTTATAACCCGAACTGGGGATATCAGAACGGAAAGAAAAGAAATGCCAAGGTGGTAACGGCCTTCGACCCGACAGCTATTATTTCACACATTTGGAAAATCAATGACAACATGACGCTGACCACAGGCGTAGGAGCACACTATGCCCGTTATGGAAATACAGCACTGAACTGGTATAATGCTCCAGACCCACGACCGGATTATTACCGTTATTTGCCGTCATATTTCGAAAACGAGGAAACACAGGCTAGATACAAAGCCTTATGGAGCAGCAATCAAACGGATTTTACTCAGATTAACTGGAATGACTTGTACCTGGCTAATGCCAACAATATCCGTAATGGCAATGGAGCTGCTGTCTACATGGTAGAAGAACGCCGCAGTGATTTATTGGAAACCTCATTCAACTCTACCCTGAATGCACACATGAGCCGACACTTTGACATTACGGCTGGCATAGGGGCAAGATATACCCAGTCACGCCAATTTAAAACCGTAAACGACCTCTTGGGAGCCGAATACGTATTGGACATCGACAAGTTTGCAGAACAGGATTTCTCCGGAGACCCTGATAAAATACAAAATGACTTGAACCGTCCACAAAGAAAGGTGTATGAGGATGGCATCTTCGGTTACAACTACAACCTGAACATTTACTCATTGAACGCATGGGTAGTTAACCAGTATCATTCACGTTATTGGGACTACTATTATGGTATGAAACTGACTTATACCAGTTTCCAGCGTGACGGTAAAATGCGTAACGGACGTTATCCTGACAGCTCCTTCGGAAAAGGTGCACGCCACCAGTTTACCGACCTGACAGTAAAAGGAGGATTGACTTATAAATTCAACGGACGTCACATGATCAATGCCAATATCAGCTACGGAAGCGAAGCTCCTCTGCCCAACGAAGCTTACGTATCACCACGTATCACCGACCGTACAATCGATAATATGAAGAGCGGACGCATTCTCTCTGCTGATATCAACTACATCTTCTCTACTCCTCATTTGGCCGGACGTATCGGAGTATTCCAAACCAATTTCTACGACCAGATGGAACGTAGCAGCTACTACGATGGCATTGAAGGAACTTTTATCAACCACGTGCTTTATGGAGTGAATCGGATTCACAGAGGAGTTGAACTGGGAGCTACTTATAAAGTAGATGACCACTGGAGCTTTGACTTGGCCGGCACCGTGGGTGAATATTACTATAGCAATAATCCGGACGGTATAAAGAATTCAGAAAACGGAAAAATTGTCGCACAAGAAAAAGTATACATGAAAGATGTATATGTGGGTGGAGTTCCACAAATAGCCGGTACATTCGGAATCCGTTACTTCATCAACTATTGGTTCCTGGGAGCCAACCTGAACGGATTTGCACGCAATTACATTGAAGCAGCCCCACTCCGCCGCTTGGCATCAAGCTACACTTCTGTCACACCGTATAACCAATACTACGATGCGTTCAAACAACTGACTACACAAGAACGTTTCCCAGCAGCCTATACACTGGATTTATCTGTAGGAAAAATCTTTTATCTGCCTGGAAAACAGTCTATCAACTTTAATCTTTCTCTAAACAATGTACTGAATAAAAAAGACATTTGTACTGGAGGATATGAACAAGGCCGTTTCGACCTTGAACATCCGGAACGCTTTGGAGGAAAATACTATTACATGCAGGGAATCAACTGCTTCTTAAATGTCAGCTACCGTTTTTAATCAATAACTTACATAAAACTCAGAATATATGAAACTCTTAAAAAATATCAGTCTGCCACTCATTGCTTCACTCGCTCTTTTTGCCTGTGAACGAGACTACGACGCTCCTCTCCTGACAGAACCTGAATATACAGGCCCGTCAGCTAATATTACGATTTCCGAACTTCGCACACAAACGGCTGCGGCTACTGAAGACACTCCTGTCATCATTTCGCAAGATCAGGTACTGAAAGCAGTAATCACCGGCAACGATGAATCGGGAAACATCTTCAAGAAAATCTACCTGCAGGATGAAACGGGTGCCATTGAAATGGAAGTAGACCAAAGCAGTGTATACAATTACTACCCGGTAGGTCAGACCGTTTATGTAGACCTGAACGGACTGAGCATCTCCGTATATGGTGACGAACAGCAATTGGGTCACCCGCAAGGCTATTTGTATCGAACTCCATGGGAAGATTTTGAGAAACACGTAAGTAAAGACGGATGGGCTAATCCCGAAAATGCAAAACCTCTTGTAATCGATGACATCAGCACCATCAATACAAACCCTGATGCATACAAATTCAAACTGATTCAATTTACTGGAGTAACTTTCCAAAACGGAGGAACTGGAATCTTCGCTCCTGAAAGCGGTTATGGTGAAGAAAACATTACCGACAGCCATGGAAATACACTCATGATTCGTACCAGCAACTATGCCAGCTTTGCTGGCAACAAACTGCCAACAGGAAAAGGTAACGTAACAGGTATTTTAGGACGATTCAGAGGTACATGGCAACTCACGCTACGCACTGCCAGCGATGTCAGCGACTTTACTGGAAGCAGTGAAGAAAGTGGTAATGAAGGAGGAGAACAAACACCCAGCAGCGAAAAAATGCTATTCCAGGAATCTTTTGGAACTCCTGAAAAGAACGGAAACTACTGGCCTTACCTCAGCGATTATACAGGTTTTGACAATCCTGCCAGCATGTTTGAGAATACTTCGGAAGAAAAAGCCTCTGTTCGTATCGTCAGCAACCTTACCAATGTTTGGTTCCCAGGAAATAAGGACGTAGCTATTGCCATTAAAGGTATCAATGCACAAGGCAATACTTCTGCAACATTAGAATACCAAGTGGGTGCCAACGTATATAAGACTGGTGAGAAACAAGATTTGAACACACTGAAAATCAAATGCAACGGACAAGAGTTGAGTATCCCGAGCAAAGAAGTTACAGGCGATGCCAAGCAAGGAAACACTCCTTTCAAGATGACTATCGAAAATGTCACAGTATCCGACAATACGACCTTGGAATTCTATTGCACAACTACTGACAACGCCTATGGATTGCGCCTATACAATGTAAAACTCTATGTTCCAGGTAGCAGCACCTCCGGCAACGAAGAAGGAACCACCATTGAACCCACACCCGAAAATTAATACCAAACAACAGAAGTTATGAATAAACGATTACTCATTTTCACTTTGTTCATCGCTTGTGTGTATACTCTCCGTCTGTCTGCACAAGACAGACTGGGAGTATATGCAGCCGCATTCTATAACTTGGAAAATCTTTGGGACACAATTGACGACCCCAACAATAAAGGTGACGATGATTTCACACCTGAAGGAAAATATGAATGGACTCAAACCAAGTATGAACAAAAATTACAGAACATTGCCAAAGTGATTTCTCAGCTAGGAAAAGATTATTGCCCGGCTGGTCCTGCCATCATCGGCGTGGCTGAAGTAGAAAACCGAAAGGTATTGGAAGACTTGACCCACACAACTCCTATCGATGGAATGGGATATGAAATCGTACACTTTGAGTCACCCGACCACAGAGGTATCGACGTAGCAGCATTATACAACCCGAAATTGTTTAAGCTAATTGACGCACGTACTTATCCCTTCCACAAACCGGATATGCCCAACTACAAGACCCGTGATATCTTGTTGGTAAGCGGTATCTTGGCAGGAGAACCCTTCCACCTGATTGTCAATCACTGGCCTTCACGCTACGGCGGTGCTGCCTCCTCTCCGCTAAGAGAATTTGCAGCCAGCATCGTGAAGCATATCGGTGATTCCATCCATGCACAGAATCCGGAAGCCAAGGTGCTGATTGTGGGTGACTTGAACGATGACCCATATAACAAAAGTTGCAGTGAGGTACTGGGTGCCAAAAAAGATATCAAGAAAGTAAAAGCTAACGGATATTACAATGCCACATGGAAACTATACGACCAAGGTATCGGCTCTCTTTGCTATCAGAATCAGTGGAATCTGTTCGACCAGCAGATAATATCCGGCAACCTTATTGGAAAAGACCGTACTACACTGAAGTTCTGGAAAAGCGAAGTATTCAACCGTCCTTTCCTTATCCAACAGGAAGGAAAATACAAAGGCTATCCGCTCCGAACCTTCTCTGGTACAACTTTCCAAAACGGTTTCAGTGACCATCTTCCTACCTTGACTTACTTTGTCAAGATAATGAAATAAAATATTTACCATAAAAAAAGCCGTTCCAGACTTACGACTGGAGCGGCTTTTTTATTTCTGTAAAACTTCCTTTTAAAACGACTTCCAAACTGGCCACAAAAACTCGCTTACTATTCCGCAGTAATTACCCTCAAACAAGCAACACTCTCTTACTGCCCTATAATATAATCTCCTCTAAATCATCCGGCACATATACCTTCCCGCTAAACTGTGAAGCAGCTTCTGCCGTATAACGTTCTTTTCGAGTAGCAAGCGTTTTATCCTCCGTATGATACAACAGCAGTTTTTTCACACCCAGTTGGGCTGCCAGCCGTCCGGCATCAAGTGCCGTGCTGTGATGTTTCTCGTAAGGCTTAAAACGCTCCCGGTCTTCATACAAACAGAAGGCCTCACACAACAACCAGTCGGCTTCTTCCACATAATGGCGGTTACATTCATTGTAGGGTTCGTCGCCCAGGCAGACCAGCGACTGTCCGTTAGGCAGACAAGTACGGAAACCAAACTGCTTTTCTTTTGTAGAAGCAATATCAAAGCATTCCACCTCTAAACCAATGGCTTGAAATTTTCCTCCATTCTCTACTTCACACAACAGAATGTCCTCTCCCAAACGGGCAACAATCTTTTTCGGTAAAGTCATCCGACAAATCCAGTCGAGCACCTTCACCACCTTGTCATGACCGTACACACGCAACGTTCCTTCATATTCTCCTTTCTGCATAGCCTGCGCCACCACTCGAATCATCCAAATCACCCCTAAAATATGATCGGTATGAGCATGCGTTACAAAAATCTCATGAATCTCATTCAAAGGTATATGGGCTTTCTGAAGCTGCTGCAAGATACCGTTGCCTCCTCCCGCATCCACCAAAAAAAAGTTTTCTCCCCGGCGAAGTGCAAAGCACGTATTGTAACAGTTCACCACGGCAGCATTTCCCGTACCCAACATGATTAATTTCATTGAATTCTCCATAATTATTTCCTCTAAAAAAACGATGCAAAGGTACATTTTTTCTCTTTTAGATTTTTAACACATAAAGAAAATTACCATTATCCCCCACTATTTCCCCGACAGCAACCCTATAAAATTCCTCAGACGTAAAATACAATAAGTGATCTATCCTCGTTGCTTCATTCACACGACTTAAATCCTTGAATATTCGTTACTTCAATTCTACCATGATTTAAAAAAAATCCAAAAGGAAAATCACCCCGAATACATATTGTATGAGATACAAAAACAATAAATCATGATATTGTACGAAAGAAGATATTCATTCCATTGAACAATAAGCTTTTACAATTATGATTTTCCTATTGCATAATTCAATTAAAAAGACGTTCTTTGCAAAGTAGACAGAAAAATGCTTATGGAATACACAAGACAATTGGCCAACAACCACATCTCAGTAGATTGCGTAGTCATCGGATTCGACGGAGAGAAATTAAAAGTGCTACTCGTCAAACGTATGGGAGAAGAAAGTGGAGAAGTTTTCCACGACATGAAGCTCCCAGGAAGCCTTATCTATATGGATGAAGACTTGGACGATGCGGCCAAACGGGTACTTCAGGATTTGACTGGCCTAAAAAATGTAAATCTGATGCAATTCAAGGCTTTCGGTTCTAAAGACCGTACCAAGAACCCGAAAGATGTACATTGGCTGGAAAGAGCGGAAAAAGCCAAGGTAGAACGAATTGTCACTATAGCCTATCTTGCTTTAGTAAAAATAGACAAGGCATTAAATAAAAATTTGGATGAATACAAAGCTGAATGGGTAGCGCTCGAAGAAGTAAAAGATCTGGCGTTTGACCATAACCTGATAATCGCAGAAGCCATGAGGTTCATCCGTCAGCACATAGAATTCAATCCATCGTACATTTTTGAGCTGCTGCCAAGAAAATTCACTGCCTTGCAATTACGTATGCTCTACGAAGTGGTATACGGAAAACAACTGGATGTGCGAAACTTCCATAAAAAGATTTCCATGATGGAATACATCGTACCTTTGGAAGAATATGAACAAGGAGTATCTCATCGTGCCGCACGGTATTACCGCTTTGACCGGAAAATCTACAACAAGACAAGAAGATAATCAAAAAACAATATAAACATGTATTTATTAGGTTATGACATAGGAAGCTCGTCGGTCAAGGCGAGTCTGGTCAATGTAGAAACTGGAAAATGTGCAGCATCCGCCTTTTTCCCGAAGACAGAAGCACCCATCCTCGCCGTGAAACAAGGATGGGCTGAACAAGACCCACAAAGCTGGTGGGAAAATCTGAAACTGTCCACGCAGGCTGTACTGGCCACTTCAGGAGCCAAATCAGAAGAAATCAAAGCCATCGGTATTTCTTACCAGATGCATGGACTGGTTTGTGTGGACAAGAACCAACAAGTGCTCCGCCCTTCCATCATCTGGTGTGACTCCAGAGCTGTACCTTACGGACAGAAAGCCTTTCAAGAGTTAGGAGAAGCACAGTGCCTTTCTCACCTGCTCAACTCACCGGGTAATTTCACGGCCTCCAAACTGGCATGGGTCAAAGAAAACGAACCTGACATATATGCAAAAATCTATAAAGTAATGCTTCCGGGCGACTACATCGCCATGCGCCTGACCGGAGAAATTTGTACCACTGTCTCTGGATTGTCGGAAGGAATGTTCTGGGATTTTAAAGAAAACAAGGTAGCCGATTTCTTGCTGAATTATTACGGTATTGATGCTTCCCTTTTGGCCGATATCCGCCCGACCTTCTCCGAACAAGGAAAACTGACCGAAAAGGTAGCAGCTGAACTGGGACTGAAAGCAGGCACTCCCGTAACCTACCGTGCGGGAGACCAGCCTAACAACGCCCTGTCACTGAACGTGTTCAACCCGGGAGAGATAGCTTCTACCGCGGGCACATCCGGAGTGGTATATGGTGTGAACGGCAGCGTAAACTACGACCCACAATCACGTGTCAATACCTTTGCACACGTCAATCACACCGCTTCACAAACCCGTTTGGGCGTCCTGCTCTGCATCAACGGCACAGGCATCCTGAACTCTTGGATGAAGCGTACGCTCGCTTCCGACCTGAACTATGCAGAAATGAACGAAGTGGCTGCACAAGCTCCTATCGGTGCAGACGGTATCAGTATCCTTCCGTTTGGAAACGGTGCAGAACGCATGTTGCAGAATCAGGAAACAGGCTGTTCCATCCAAGGTATCAACTTCAACCTGCACAACCGCAGCCACCTGCTGCGTGCCGCACAAGAAGGAATTGTGTTCTCCTTCCGTTATGGCATCGATATCATGAAAGGCATGGGCATGGATGTGAAAAAGATTCACGCAGGACATGCGAATATGTTCCTGAGCCCGCTCTTCCGTGACACCCTGGCCGGAGTAACCGGAGCCACCATTGAACTGTATGACACAGACGGTTCCGTAGGAGCAGCCAAAGGAGCAGGTATGGGAGCAGGCATCTACCGCGACCACGTAGAGGCTTTTGCTACTCTCGACAAACTGGCCGTCATCGAGCCAAAAGCATCCGATGAAGCAGCCTACGCCGACGCATACGCACGTTGGAAAGAATGTCTCGAACAATCAACAAAAAAATAAAATTATCCATTAACTTTTAAACGAAAATATTATGGCAACAAAAGAGTACTTTCCGGGTATCGGAAAAATTAAATTTGAAGGTGTAGAAAGCAAAAACCCGATGGCTTTCCGTT
>UMAT01053492.1_pt1 | contig 38216 bp, 35 predicted proteins | sample 1963781 | NCBI WGS metagenome assembly UMAT01 (sample SAMEA4835923, study PRJEB28245) | human gut metagenome | biome: gut microbiome; material: fecal sample | place: Denmark | collected 2008
AAAATCCTTGTGTCCACAGTTCGATTCTGTGCTGAGGCACCATAAACCAAAAATCCTGCTTTTTTAAGCAGGATTTTTTATTTTTCAGCAACTGACACTTTAAGCATTCAGCAATTAATTTTACAATAAAAATAAACAGGCAGCAGCTTTACCGGTTATCAGTATGCTTCTGCCTGTTTTCTTTAAGCCGCCGTATTCTGCGCACGTTCGCGGCTTTTCATCTGCACCAGATCCATTTTGGTCAGTCCCAAATCAACATTGTCATTCAGCTTATAATCTATTATTGTACCGGGCGGGCAGTCAATTTCCCTGCCTTTAAAAAACATTCCCGAGAACGGCACCACAAACCCTATTGCCGTGCCTACCGCCATGTTGGCGTAATTAATGCCGCCTTTAATTTTTACATCCTGCTTAAAGCTGACGGGTTTGCCGTTGGCAAGCAGCACATCATCAAGCTTAATGCGTATAACCGCGCTCTGGTTAAAAATGCGGCTGCCGTGCGCCTTGCGTATAACACCGCTGAATTTTGTCCCTTTCGGCACGATAACAATATTTTCTACCGCAAGGTCATCCTTCAGTTCAAAATTAACGGTGTCGCCTTTTTTATTAACATTGCTGTCAAGTTTATCAAGCAGTATTAAATTTATAACCGTATCTTCCGGAATATATGCGTTGCCTGTTTCCACATCTTCTATTTCATCCGCAAAAGCGGCGGAAGAAAGTACTAAAAGCATTAAACACACAACTGCCAGCACCGATAAAAATTTTTTCATAATCACCGCTCCGTTACCTGTTTTGCATCAGCCTGTTGGCGTAATTACGCATTTGCTCGTTGGCCTTTTTGGTAAAACCGGCAGGCGGCAGTGCAAAGGCGGTTTCGGCATCTACAGTTTCGCTCATTTCTACCACGGTAAAGCGCGGCAGGGTATTTACTTCGTAGCCTTTCCATTCGGCAGTGCCTTTGGCAAAGTAAAAGAACATTACGCGTTCGCCCTGCGTCATCTGGTCATAATCATAGCCTGTAAGACTGTCGTTGCCGCTCTGAGGGCGTTCGTTAAACCAGCTTACTAAAGTTTCCGCAAACGGCAGGCTCATTCCCGGCAAGGCCGGAAGTTCATCATAAGTTTTATTAACGTAATCTATAAAATACCAGCGCCCACCTTTAGCGAAGCTGCAGTAATCGCGCACAACTTTGCCCTCGCCGTCCGTTGTTACGCTGCGCTCGGCATTAATGCCGTTCATTTCATTATATTCCGTGCGTATGTAATGCACTTTCTGCGCCGCCGTCAGCTTTGCATAAGCATCAGGCTCAAGCACTTCTTTCATATCAATGGTCTGTTCAACAACAAGATGCACCGGATGCTTATCGCTGTTTAAAGCGCCGCCCAAAAGCTCGATTGTGCGCTGCCCCGGCCCGAATTCCGCTGCCATAACGCACGCAGCATTAAAAAGCATCAAAGTAAAAACAGCCGTAAGGCTTAACAAAAATTTTCTCATTGCTTTCACCTCATTTGTAAGATAATTTAATTATAACATATTAAATAAGAAATTTACCGCCTGCTGCCCGCAGTTCTTTTGTAAATTTACTTCGGGCATTATCTGAATTTTTAAATATTTTTTACAAAAAGCATAGCATTATTGAATTAGTGTATACTTTTTCCTTGCTATTATGGCATTATATGGTATAATTAATTTTATAAAGCGAAGTAACGGCATGGCTTCATCATTACTTTGCAAAATAAAAAAGAAAAGAGGTATCTCACATGACTGACGAAAAGAAGAAAGTTGATGTGAAGGAAACAGCCGATTCCATCATCCGTGAAACCAAGGCTAAATCCAATAACAGCCAGTTTGTTTTGTGGTTTGCGGCACTGATTCTCGGCGCTGTTTTAGGCTGGATGGGCATTCCGGCGCTGAACGAATTCTTTAATTTCGTAGCAACCGTATTTACCCGCCTGTTCCAGTTCATTGCAGTTCCTACTATCGCGCTGGCGGTTATCACCACGCTGGCAGCTCTTGGCGGCAACAAAGAAACCGGTATTATTTTTGCACACGCTGTTGTGTATACCTTACTTACTACATTTTTAGCCGCCTTCATCGGCCTTGGCCTGTACCTGTACATTGCCCCGGATAACCTGCCGGCAGAAATTGTTAACGCAGGCTCCGACGTTGTTAAAGGCCAGAGCGTAGCAGCACTCAGCTACTATGACCACATTCTCGGCGTTATTCCTAACAACGTACTGGCTCCGTTCCTTTCCGGCAACGTACTTTCCGTTATGCTTATCGCTGCTGCCGTTGGTCTGGCACTGGCTTTCATGCCGAAAACCGAAAACCGCGAAGCACTCCTTAAAATCATTCAGGGCGTTCAGGAACTGGCATTCACCCTTATCCGTGCTATCCTTTACGTTCTGCCGATTGGTATCGTTGCTTTCGCAGGCCAGCTTTCCGCACAGATTGAAGCAGGCGTAATCGTTGGCGCACTGGGCAAATACACCGCAGTTGTAATGCTCGGCAACGCTATTCAGTTCTTCATCGTTCTGCCGATTATCCTCGTAATCCGCGGCCTTAACCCGATTTACGTTATGCGCCAGATGGGCCAGGCAATCGCTGTTGCACTCTTTACCAAGAGCTCTGCCGGCACCCTGCCTGTAACCCTGGCATGCTCCGAACAGAACCTGAAATGCAACCCGAAGGTTTCCCGCTTCGTACTGCCTATCTGCACCACCATCAACATGAACGGCTGCGCAGCTTTCATTCTGGTAACTTCTCTGTTCATTATGCAGAATGCCGGTTTTGAACTGACCATGACCACCATGCTGACCTGGGTATGCATTGCAGTTCTTGCTGCAGTAGGCAATGCAGGCGTACCGATGGGCTGCTACTTCCTGACCCTCTCTCTGATGGCAGGCATTGGCGCACCGATTGGCTTAATGGGTATTATCCTTCCGATTTACACCATTATCGACATGATCGAAACCGCTGAAAACGTATGGTCTGACGCTTGCGTATGCGCAATGGTTGACCATGACCTTAAAGGCAAACTTTCCGACGACGGTGAAATTCCCGCCGCTCTGTAATAAGCCTTAAAGCCTTACAAAAATTAACACCCGTGCTGTAAAGCGCGGGTGTTTTTATTATGTGCTGCCATAAAAAAACAGAAAGCTAATTGCAGCACCCAACAGAAAATTAAAAATCCATGCCGTACAACTCTTTAAAAGCACCTGTTCCAACAGCAAAATTAAAATCTGCCACAGCTGCCCAATACAGCACAAAAGCCAGAAGCAAATGCCTCTGGCTTTTTGAATTCACTTATTCTTAATTTTCAGCGCTTACAAAATTCTTAAAAATACCAAGGATTTTTTCCACATCGTCCATGTAAATTTCGCCTATATTGCCAAGGCGGAAGGTTTCCGCATCGGTAAGCTTGCCGGGGTAAATTACATAGCCATGGTCTTTTAAATAGGCGTACATTTTTGCAAAGGTAAATTTGCAGTTTTCTGGATAGAAGAAAGTTGTAATAATAGGCCCCTGATGTGCTTCGTCGATATAGGCTTTAAAACCAAGTTCTTCCATGCCTTTGCGCAAAGCCCTGTTGGTTGCGGTATAGCGTGCATTCCTTGCGGTAATTCCGCCTTCTGCTGCCAGTTCTTTAAGCGCCTGGCTGAAAGCTGCCACAACATGGGTAGGAGAAGTAAAACGCCATTTGCCGCCGTCTTTTTCCATGGTTTCCCACTGGGCATATAAATCCAGCGAAAGGCTGCGGGCAATGCCTTTGGTTTGTTTTAAATCGCTGACGTTGGCAATAATAAAGCTGAAGCCGGGCACGCCCTGAATGCATTTGTTGGCACTGCTTACAAGATAGGTAATGCCAAGCTCCGGCACGTTAATATCAACGCCGCCAAAGCTGCTCATAGCGTCTACAATAAATTTTTTGTTATATTTTTTTGCAAGTTCGCCAATGGCTGCAATGTCATTTAAAAGGCCGCTGGTAGTTTCGCTGTGCACCATGGAAATATGGGTAATGCTGCCGTCAGATTTTAAAACATCCTCCACAATGGCCGGGTCGGGCACATGCGCATAATCTTCTTCGTAAACAACGTATTTAATGCCGTGGTAATCGCACATTTCCACCATGCGTTTGCTGTATGCGCCGTTTTGCAAAACCAGCACTTTATCCGTACTGGAAATTACGCCGGAAAGCACGCTTTCAACGCCAAAGGTTCCGCTGCCCTGCATCAGCACCGTAGTGTAATCGCCGTTATCCGCATGGGCAAGTTTTAAAAGGCCGGTGCGTACTTCCTGTGTCATGTTTTTATAATCTTCATCCCAGGTGCAGCGGTCAATCTGCATGGCTTCCTTAACGGTTTCCGTAGTCGTTAAAGGGCCGGGAGTTAAAAGTTTATAAGTATTTTTATCCATTTATGTCACCTGATTTATTTTTTGATAAGGTCCTGATGTTTTTGCAAAAGTTCTACGGTTAAAGGCTCTTTGTAAACTTTCGGGTTAGCCGGTTTATTGGCGTCGTCAACCTTTTCGCCTTCAAACAATGCTACCGGGTAAATTTTTAAGAGTTCCGGGCGGGCATTTTTAAGAATGCATTCGGCAATTTTTTTAGCCTGTTCGTTTTCGGCAGCATTTTTATCAATAACAGCAACGGATTCAGTCAGCATAAAGTTGCCTTCAACAGGGTCTACATAATCAACCGGCAAGCCTTTGGCTTTATCGGCAACAGCCTGATGGCGCAGGCCGAAGCCTACTGCAACTTCACCGGCACGGATTTTTTTCAGCGGGCCGGAGCCGGATTTTTCCAGATGCGGCATAGCGTTGGCTTCGATTTGTTTCATGATTTTGGCGCCTTCTTCATCGCCGTATTCGTTAAGCACAGCCTGGGTCATCAGCCATGCGGTGGAAGAACCGGTAATATCAGGTACGGAAATATGGCCTTTATACATCGGGTCTGCCAGGTCTTTAATGGCTTTCGGCATCGGCAGGTTGGCTTTTTTAAGTTCTTCGGTGTTTACAAACAGTGCGCCGCAGTTGCCAAGCACAGGCACATAAAAGTTGGGGTGTTCTGCCAGCGGTTTGGCTGCGTCTTTAATTTCAAGGAACATCGGATGCTGTTTCTGGTCACTGTCTAAATAATAGCTGGTCATGGTTACAACATTGGCTTCAATGTTTTTGCCTTCCGCAGCAAGTTTACCGCCAAGTTCGGAAGTGCCGAAAGACTGCATGATATATTTTCCTTCAAAACCGTTTTTATCAAGCGCGTTTTTCATTGCGGTCTGCGCTTCTTCATCGGAATTGGTGTAAATTACGGTTTGTTTTACTGCGGCTGCGTCCTTGCCGCCTTCACTGCCGCCGCATCCGGCGATACCTGCTGCCAGGCAGCCAATCATCAGTGCTGTGGTCAACAACTTAGCAAAATTTTTCATTGGGATTCTCCTTTGCTTTGAATAAATTTTTAATTTTTTTATAAAGAGGAATTTCCTCCTGTTCAGCAAGTTTGTCGAAGAAGGTTTTAGCCACCACGTTGGTAAAGAAAATCAGGAGCGACAATACAAACACTGCGTCAAATTTTTCAAAATATTGCAGCTCCTTAATTTTGGTGGTAATAACCATTGTCCGCGCACCTGCCAGAAAAACAATGGCGCTGATGGTTACCATGGCGTTAACGAAAAAGTAGCTAAGCATCTGGCAAATGGTTGCCCTTGAATTTGGTATTACTACTTTAATTACCGTTTTAAGCCAGGTATCGCCCATTAAAAGGCCCGTGGTTTCCCACGATTCATTCATTTTGGAAAGCGAAGATTTAATCATTAAATACGGCGTGGTAAAAAAGTGCAGGATGTTTGCAATTATTAAAATTGCAAACGTGCTTTGCAGCGGTGTGCCCGAAAAAATGAAGATGAAGGCAACGCCAAGCACCATGCCCGGCACCGTATTGGTTACCATGGCAATAACGTCCATAATAATTTTGCAGTATTTGTTAAGGTCGCTGCGCGCATTAACCATAGCTGCCGCGTAACACAGCACCGTGCCTGCCACCGCCGTAATGCCCGCCACCATTAAGGAGTTTACATAAACATCCACCAACGAATTATCGCTGAGCACGCGTTTTAAGGTATCAAGCGTAAACACCGGCTGGTACGGCCAGCTTTTTACAAACGGCACAATGAACATAATGGCAAAAACCGAAACAAACAGCAGTGCAACCGCTGCAAAAAACAAGCCGAAAGCACCGTCGCGCATAAAGGAGCGCTGCACCTCATAACGGCTGATTTTGTTATAGCGGAAATTAAATTTTTCCATATAGCGGAGCAGCATAACGCTGATAACGGAAGGCACCAGCATTGCCATTGCTATAACGCTGCCGCGTTCAAAATCAGGCAGGGCGCCCATCATTTTCATGTACAGTTCAACGGCAATCATATCGTATTCGCCGCCGATTGATACCGGAATACCGAAATCCGTAAAGCTGAGGAAAAACGATAAAATGAACGCCGCCATCAGGCTGCCCAAAAGCGGGCGCACACTAGTCATCCACAAAGTGCGCAGCGGGCTGTCGCCCATAATTTTAGATACCGTAATAAAGTTCTTGTCGATATAAAAGAACGCGTTATACAGCACCAGAAACGCCGGCGGCAGGGTATAAACAATAAACGAAATCAAAAGCCCCCAGAAGCCGTAAATCGGAAACAGCTGCTCACCGACAAGTTTTGTTATCAGCCCCTGCTTGCCGAAAGAATAAATAACGGCAAAACCGTAGGTAATGGAAGGCAGGAACATCGGCATCATAACCACAAGCTGCAAGCCTTCTTTTATTTTGCCCGGTATGCGCGTTAAATGCAGCCCGTAAGCCAGTATAAACGCCGCAACCGTGGTAATAGCAGCTTCCAGGGCAGAGATTGCAAAGCTGTTGCGGAATGCCGTTAAAAAGGCATCATCAGTTAAAATTGCTGCATAATTGCCAAGGCCTGTGCCGCTGCCTGTCTGTAAGGATTTGTATGCCAGGTTTGCCAGCGGCAGCCCCAAAAAGAAAGCAAACGCAATACTTACAAACAAAAAACAAAATTTTAATTCAAAACTTTTTCTGTTCATCTTGCAACTCCGGCAAAAGCACAAGGTTCGCCAAACAGGCGGAAAATGTTATCGCGCTTAATGCGCAGCTGCGACAAAATAAATTTTTCCACAAACTGGGTACGCGGCTGGGTAACGATTACATGCGGCTGGTCGAACTGGGAAATCTGCCCCTCGTTAATAATCAACACCTTGTCGGAAAGCGTCAGCGCTTCTTCCGGGTCATGCGTAACAATGATGGTGGTTAAATGATACTGCTTGGCTATAAGCTGAATACGCTCTTTGATGGATTCTTTAATAACACCGTCCAGCGCGCTTAAAGGCTCATCCAAAAGCAGGATTTTCGGTTTCATAACCAGCGTGCGTGCCAGGGCAACCCTTTGCTTCTGCCCGCCGCTCAGCTGGTCAATGCGCTTGTTTAAATGCTCTTTTAAGCCCAGCAGGCTGATGAGTTCCTGTACTTCTTCAGCACTGGAAATACCTGGTTTGTTGCGCAGGCCGTAAACGATATTTTCGTAGGCATTCAGATTCGGAAACAGCGCATAATCCTGAAATACGATGTTAAAGCCGCGGTCTTTCATCGGTACGTTGGTTAAGTCTTTGCCGTCAAAAATAATCTGCCCGCCGTCAATTTCAGTAAGCCCCAAAATTGCGTTCAAAAGCGTTGTTTTGCCGCTGCCGGAAGGCCCCAGAATAGAAACTATCTCGCCGTCATTAATATCCAGCGAAATACTGTCGAGAATGACTTTGCCGTCATACGATTTGCGGATATTTTTTAATTGCAGCATTTTTTATTCCTCCATAACATATTTAAACTGCTTTTATTTGCGTCTTTTTTCCTATTTTAACCAGCCATTTTGCGCCCTGCAAGCGTATTTACCGCCTTTTAACCCTACTTTTCCCAAGTTTTACATTACTAACTTAAACGAAATATTTTCTTAATGATGTTAACCGGAAACAAAAATATTGCCGTAAAAAGCCGCAAAAAAAAGCAGGCAGTGCTTTAAACACTGTCTGCTTTATGCTGTAAACAGCAAATTTTTTATTATACGTTGAAACGGAATTCTACAACGTCGCCGTCCTGCATTACATAATCCTTGCCTTCAAGGCGTACAAGGCCTTTATCGCGCGCTGCCGCTTTGCTGCCGCACGCTACAAGGTCATCATAAGATACAATCTCGGCACGGATAAAGCCGCGTTCAAAATCGCTGTGAATTTTACCGGCTGCCTGCGGTGCTTTGGTGCCGCGTTTAATTGTCCAGGCACGGCTTTCGGTTTCACCGGCGGTTAAATAGGTCATCAGGCCCAAAAGCTTAAAACCGGCTTTAATCAGGCGGTCAAGGCCTGCTTCTTCAAGCCCTGCCATTTCCAAAAATTCTTTGGCTTCATCCTCCGGCAGTTCGGCAATTTCCGATTCCATCTTGGCGGAAACAACAATAGTTTCGGCGCCTTCTTCTTCGGCATATTTCCTAACGGCCTGCACATGCGGGTTGTTTTCCGGCGTAGCCACTTCGTCTTCGGCAACATTTGCAACATACAGCACCGGCTTCATGGTTAAAAGGTGCAGCTCCGTCAAAAATTCCTTTTCTTCATCAGTCAGCCCAAGGCGGCGTGCCGGAACGGCTTCGCCTAGGCATTCCATAACCTTATCGAGAACAGCTTTTTCCACCGGCACTTTTTTATCGCCGGTTTTTAACAGCTTAACAAGGCGTTCCTGGCGTTTTTCCACTGTTTCCATATCGGCAAGGCACAATTCGGTATTGATGATTTCAATATCGCGCAGCGGGTTAATGCTGCCTTCCACGTGCGTAATATTGCCGTCTTCAAAGCAGCGCACAACCTGTGCAACGGCGTCAACCTCGCGGATGTGTGCAAGGAATTTGTTGCCGAGGCCTTCGCCTTTGGACGCGCCTTTTACAAGCCCTGCGATATCGACAAAACGCATGGCGGCAGGCACGATTTTCTTGGATTTGAACATTTCGCCCAGCACGTTAAGACGCGCATCAGGCACATCTACAACGCCCACGTTCGGTTCTATGGTGCAGAAAGGATAGTTGGCAGCTTCTGCCCCTGCTTTGGTAATAGCATTAAACAGCGTGCTTTTGCCTACGTTAGGCAGGCCTACAATACCTACTTCTAAATTTGTACTCACATTTATCGCTCCTTAGGTTTTTAGCTTACTATCTTATTATTTTACAATAATTGGCGTTAGAAAGCAAAAAAAGTGGTTATTAAAGTTTTTGTAATAACCACTTTTTGATTAACGTTTATGACTTGGACAAAACTTATGTTCCGGGTCATACCAAATTGCATGAAAAATTTGACCGTCTCTCACACCAATAATTCTCAACTTATTTTGCAATGCAAATGAAAAAATCGAATCAGCAGTATCAAATTCTGGAAATTTATACTTAAATCTTTCTTTAGCTTCTTTAGATAAACTTTCAAATTCTAAAAAATGATTTTTGGATTTTCCCGCATCATGTGTCTGCCGGTCTAATTCTGTCCATGTCATACTTGCGTAACTTATCATCTTGCCTAAAATTTCCTTATGTGGAAATGTTACAGAATTAAAAGCAAAAGCAAAAGGTCCATCTTTATCAATATTATCAAAAGCCCATATAACTTTTAAATTGTCTGTACTAACATCCGGTTTTTCTGTTCTTTTTACAGTTTTACCAAACTTTTTTGTTTTTTTCTCTCGTTTTACCATTATAAACTACCGTAATATTCCCCCATACTTTCTTTAGTAATTACAGCATTGCAATATTCTCCCTCTTTGCAATTACCTCTCGCATTTTTCCATGGGGCTTCACCATGCGTTTGTTCTCTCAGCTGATACGGTTCCATGTCACCGTAATCGCGTATAATAATATCAATAGTTTCTTTCTGCTCATTATCAAGTTTTTCAGGGTTTCCAATGTTTATATCTTCATATCCAACTAAAAATCTGCCTTGATGCTTATGAAATAATTCAGGGCATACCGGACCATTTGCCCAAGCTTCGAAATCCTCATCAAACAATGAATTACCAGTCCATGCTAATTCCCACGCCTGAGAATAATAGCAAAGTTTCTGTAATTTCCATGTACTAATTTTCCCAGTTTTACTTAAAATATATTTTGCTACATCAAAAACACTTGCCATATTCCCACCTCCTTATAGGCAAAAGAAAACCCGCGGCAGAATTTATAGTATATCATATTACACTAATTCTTTAACACGGGCTTAATTCATTCTATAAATATTCTATCACGCTATCCGAAAGTTTTCAACAATTACGGCTTACTTATCCACAATTTATTCACAAAATAAAAAATACTATAATCATTATACCAATCCAAAATATTTTTCAAAAAATTTTTTAAGTTTTACTATAATCCCTTCTTTCTTCTTTTGTCTGCCTCCGCCAAAACGTGATACCGGCGGCATAATTAAATCAATATCAGTTCCTGTTGTTTTTAATTCGCCGTCGCGGAAAGAATTGTCAATAAATTTAACAGTTTCATCTGGTTTTAATTTTTCTTCGTTGATAATAGCTTTCAGCTCTGTATCTTTTTGTTCTTTAACAAAATTCCGCCAATCCTCATTAACTTGCGTATTGGCATTAACAGTTGCAATAAAACCTTCGATAAGTTCTTTTTTACTGCGTAAATCAATACTGGAATTTACAGCTTTATTAATCATTGTCAAAATTTCTTTATCTTCGCAGTTAGATTTATGATATTTTTCAATCAACAGTAAAATATAATCAATGTTAATTTCAACCTGCTTAATAAGTTCTATTTCAAAAACTACATCATCATTAATATTTTCTTTTTCCGCTTCCGGCGGACGCCATTCCTGATACAAATCAAGATATATACTCTGATAATCCTGAAAATCCCTCTGCGAAAGGATTTCATTGCCGGCAAACTCGTCAAAAGGAGTTAAAATATTTTTAAGCCGTAAAATATTGCCGAACAATACAATAAAATCTTTTTGTGCTTTTTCGCTTTTAATTTGTATATCCAAAGGATATTCCTGCTGCAACTTTTCAATAAGCTCTACATATCCGTTATGGTGTTTCCCGTTTTCGTCATAGCCATAATAATAAGCCTGATAATTTTTAAGAAGCACAACTCCTCCAGCGTCTTTATCACCAAACAACGCAATAGCTTTGTCGGTATCTTCTTCAAGATTACGGAAACAAATTATATTACCAAAATTTTTAACAGAATTTAAAATACGGTTAGTACGCGAAAATGCCTGCACAAGCCCATGATACCGCAAGTTCTTATCTACCCACAAAGTATTTAACGTAGTAGCGTCAAAACCTGTTAAAAACATATTTACCACTATTAATAAATCAATTTCACGGTTTTTCATACGTTTGGAAATATCTTTATAATAATTCTCAAATTTATCAGCAGAAGTATCATAAGACGTACTAAAGATTTTATTATAATCATCAATAGCTCTTTCCAAAAACTCACGTGAAGTTTTATCCAATCCTCCAGTGTCAAAACTTTCATCAGGCAGCAAACCATTATCTTCTGGTTCATTTGCACCAAAACTAAAAATAGTAGCTATTCTAAGCTGCCTGCCGTTTTCTGCTAACTGCTTTTTAAACTCTGCATAATATTTAATCGCAACAGGTATAGAACTAACCGCAAAAATAGAATTAAAACCTGCTACACGTTGGTCATTTAATTTATAAAAACTATTACGCATAGTTAAACGGTCAAAATTTTCTAAAACATAAGTTACTATTTTACTTATACGCTGCTGCGATGCCAAAGCGCGTTCACGGTCAATAGCAGTAACCTGTTTATCTGCGATATTCTCTTTTTCCTTAATTGTACTATGGTAATAAATACGGAACGGTAACACATTCCCATCGTTAATAGCGTCAACAATAGTGTAAGTGTGTAATTTATCACCAAAAGCTTGTTCTGTTGTTTTTAAATTTGCCTTACCACCGGCAGACGCATTAACAGCAAAAATTGGCGTGCCTGTAAAACCAAACAAATGATAATTTTTAAACGCCTTTGTAATTTTGGTGTGCATTTCACCAAACTGGCTGCGGTGGCACTCGTCAAAAATAATTACCACATGTTTTTTATAAACATCGTGAGTCCTATTCCTGCGGATAAAAACATCCAGTTTTTGAATTGTCGTAACTATGATTTTGTATTCGTGTGGATTTTCTTTTTCATCTTTATCTTCCAACTGCATTTGCAAAACACGGGTAGATTTATTTCCATTAGCAGCACCCTTGCAAAAACGGTCATACTCACACATAGTCTGGTAATCCAAATCTTTACGGTCTACCACAAATAAAACTTTATCAACATAAGGTAACTTGCTTGCAAGCTGTGCTGTTTTAAACGACGTTAAAGTTTTACCGCTACCCGTAGTATGCCAAATATAGCCGCCGCCCTGCAAAGTACCGGCAGTTTTATAATTTGTACTTACATTAATACGTGATAAAATACGCTCTGTTGCCGCAATTTGATACGGGCGCATAACCAAAAGCATTTTTTGCGTTGTAAAAACACAATATTTAGTTAAAATATTCAGCAAAGTATGTTTGCTGAAAAATGTTTTAGTAAAGTCAATTAAATCAGCAATAACCTTATTATTACCATCTGCCCAGTAAGAAGTAAACTCAAAACTATTACTTGTTCTTTTACTTTTGCGGCGCATGTTTCCCTGCCGCTCTTTTATATGGCTAATGCGCGTAGTATTACTGTAATATTTTGTATGTGTACCGTTACTGATAACAAAAATCTGCACATATTCAAACAAACCGCTGCCAGCCCAAAAACTATCACGCTGATAACGTTCTATTTGGTTAAATGCTTCACGTATAGCAACACCGCGCCGTTTCAGTTCAATATGCACAAGCGGCAAACCGTTAACTAAAATCGTTACATCGTAACGGTTAGCATAATTGCCGCGTTTTTCGGAATATTGGTTAAGCACTTGCAAACGGTTATTATGAATATTCTTCTTATCAATTAGGGTAATATTTTTAGTTGTACCATCATCACGCTGTAAATTTTGAATATTATCTTCCTGTATAAGCGCTGTTTTTTCAGTAATGCCATTATTAGGATTAGATAAAATATTTTTAAAAAAGCGCTGCCACTCGCTGTCTGTAAACGTATAACCATTTAAAAGCTCCAGCTGCTTTTTTAAATTAGCAATTAAATCAACTTCACTTTTAACATTAATATATTCATAACCCTGCCCGCTCAACAGGCTGATAAATTCTTTTTCAAGGTCAGCCTCACTTTGATAGGCATCACTGCGTAAAGCTCTACTGCCATATTCAGCATTATATTCTGCCACAACCGTACTTTTTTCGGTAGCGGCAACAATGTTATAAATACTCATGCAGATTTCTCCTTAAAATTTAATAATTTATCGCGGTAATACTCATACTGCTTACGCCTTGCTTCAATTTCTGCCGGTAAACCTACGGTAATATCATTGCACAAAGCATCAAAACGGTCGAGAATAGAAACTATACGTTTTTGTTCTTCTATGGATGGGATAGGTACTGGATAATTAGTTAACATCAATCTTCTAATTGATGTAACTGATGAATGAAATGATGTATTAATAATGTAATCTAAAAATGTACTTTTCATATAATAAAAATAATATTTAGGATTTACATTCTCATCAATTATATGTATACGATATGCGCGTTGATGCAAAGCATACTTTCCTTCAACAAAATGAAATATTTTTCCAACACCTACTCCATCGCCAGAAGTTATAATTGCAGTTTCATTAAATTCATACTCATTTTTAAATAGCACTTCTTGCGAACGCACAAAAAAAGGATATTTACCACTATCTAATCCTTCATTTGTATTACTATTACCAGTACCAATTTCTGCTATATCTCCTAATCGCGCCCACTTAACGCCGTCCGTCCGTCCGTCCGTCCGTCAAATGATTATCCCCCGTAGACTCGTTGAATGTCAAGAGGAAATCACGATAATATTCATATTGTTGGCGGCGTGCTGTAAGCTCTGCTGTAAGCTCTGCTGTAAGCTCTGCTGTAAGCTCTGCGAAATTGTCCAAAATTCGAACAATTTCGCGCTGGACTTGCAATGGCGGAACTGGAATTTTTATTTTTCTCAAATTTTGCTGATTTATTTTTGGCGGTACACCTCTAACAATATTACTAACATCTATTGTTTGTAAATAATAAAACATAAACCTTAATAATACCTTAGGATTTTCTGCCTCACTTAAAATATGTGCATGATTATTTACCCAAATCTTACCAGTTGCCCAAGTTAATATAGGACTATTATCTGAATTTATTACACTTCCATCTTCACCAATTAGTAAAAATATTCCGTCAAAAATATAGTCATTTACATAATCTTGTACTCCATTAGCTCCATAATAAGGATATTTGCCAAAAATTCTATTCTTTTTGGTTACTGGTTTTCTTTGATTATCTAAAATGTTACATACTTCTTCCAAATATACATATTCAACATTTTTACATGCGTTACCTAATATTGATTTTAATTCTTTTTTCATAAATTTTCGCCCTCCATCCTTAACCATCCTAATTTACCTATAGCCAATTTTAGTTCACGGCTATTATTTATATTTTCAATTATTCCAATAATTAATCTTTTCAACGATTTATATTTTTGTAATCCTATATCATCATCGTAGCTGCCATGTAATATATTACTTAATTCGCTGAAAAGTTTATATCCATCATCAGAAAATTCTCTGGGTATTATAGGACTCTTTTCATTTACTTCCTTTAAAATTTTACTAAAATTTTTTCTTTTTCCATTATCATTTAGTATATTAACCTCTACTGCTTTTGCTGCCTTTACAGTAATATTTTCATATATTTTTCTTAAATATACTATACAACCAGCTCCTAACCCTTCATTATATGCATGCTCAGCTTTTTCTAAAAATATCGAAACTTCATCATAATTTTCATTATCAGCAGATACATGCTCTGATAGATATTCAGAATATTTTATGATTTTTAAAGTTGGTGCTGTTGAATAACTATCACTAATAAATTCTATTAAGTACCATACCACTACTATTTCATCACAACTAGAACATTTTAAAGTAGCATTTATACTAATTTTATTTTTATCTACCCCAAGACAAATTACATTATTATCTTTACTAAGAAAGGTTCTTTGGTTTCCACAACTTTTACAAAAATAATTTTTAGCAATTCTACCAATTGTTATTTTTCTCTGGACACCAAAAGAAGGCAAACTCTTTCCTTCAAGAAAATTATCTACCTGTGTAATTGTATTCAATTCAACTTTTTCTAAAACATCAGACAAACGCATATTTTAACACCATTCAAAAATTTTATTCATTTATCTCTGCAATAATTTTATCTATTTCTGCACGCAAAACTGCTTCTCGCGCTACAATTTGTTCAATTTCTGCATTAAGTTTCACAATATCTACTTTTTCTCGCGTATTATGTTGTTCTACATAAGTACTTACAGAAAGGTTGTAATCTTTCTCTGCAATATCGCTGTTAGGTACAAGTTTGGCAAAATGCTCTATATTTCTCCGTTCTATATATGCGTCTAATATTTTTAATATATTTTTTTCAGTCAGTTTATTACTATTAGTTACTTTTATAAATTCTTTACCGGCATCAATAAACAGCGTACTATTATCGGTTTTAGATTTTTTTAACACCATTATACAGGTTGCTATACTAGTGCCATAAAACAAATTATCCGGCAGCTGTATAATACATTCTACAAAGTTATTATCTATTAAATATTTACGAATTTTTTGTTCTTTTCCTCCTCGATACATTACACCCGGGAAACAAACTATTGCCGCCGTTCCGTTCGTTGCAAGCCAAGCAAGCGAGTGCATTATAAATGCTAAATCTGCCTTGCTTTTAGGCGCAAGCACACCGGCAGGTGAAAAACGCGGGTCGTTTATTAAAACAGGGTCATCTTCACCTTTCCATTTTATGGAATATGGCGGATTGGAAACTATGGCTTCAAAAGGTTCATCATCCCAATGCTGTGGTTCGGTTAAAGTGTCGCCGTGAGCTATATCAAATTTATCATAACCAATATCATGCAAAAACATGTTAATTCGGCATAAGTTATAGGTTGTTATGTTAATTTCCTGTCCAAAAAATCCCTGACGCACATTATTTTTACCAAGCACTTTGGCAAATTTTAACAGCAGCGAGCCACTTCCGCATGCAGGGTCGTATACTTTATTCACTTCTGTTTTACCGACAACTGCTATGCGTGTTAAAAGCTCAGATACTTCCTGCGGTGTATAATATTCGCCACCGCTTTTACCAGCGTTAGAAGCATACATACCCATCAAATACTCATAGGCATCACCAAAAGCGTCAATAGTATTATTTTGATAATCTCCTAATTTCATTTCGCCAATACCATTAAGCAATTTAATAAGTTTTTCATTGCGTTGCGCTACTGTAGCACCAAGTTTATTACTGTTTACATCTACATCATCAAACAAACCTTTAAGATTATCTTCGCTTGCATTGTTTTGGGCAGATGCTTCAATATTTTTAAATATCTGTTCTAATGTTTCATTTAAGTTTTCATCATCTTTAGCACGTTTGCGCACATTTACAAAAAGCTCACTCGGTAAAATAAAAAATCCCTTCGTTTTTACTAAATCTTCACGTGCCTGCTCAGCATCTTCGTCGCTTAACTCAGCATAATTAAACCCTTTATTGCCCGCTTCTTCTTCACCACGGTTAATATAGCTTGTTAAGTTTTCAGAAATATAACGATAAAAAAGCATACCCAAAACATATTGTTTAAAATCCCAACCATCTACGCTGCCACGTAAATCATTAGCAACATTCCATATTACTCGGTGAAGTTCTGCTCTTTCCAGTTCTTTTTTATTATCTGCCATAAGATTACCCCTTTTATAAATCTTTTTATTTTTATTATACCATATCCGCACGCCGTAAAATTTTAAAGCAGACAAAAAAATTACCCGCAGGGCTCTGCCCGCGGGTTTAAAATTAAAGCAATTCAACGGATTTTATTTTTAATGAAAATGAACAGTCTTTCAATGGAATAGGCAAAGGCAAACACCAGCACAATTGCCACGCCTGCCGTGCCGTATTCATAGCCCTGTATGCTGCGCGCAATGATAAAACCAATGCCGCCCGCGCCAATCATGCCCAAAATAGCACATTCCGAAAAGTTTATTTCAAAGCGCATGGCAATCCACGCTACCAGCTGCGAAAGTGCCGCAGGCAGCACAGCGTTAAAGAATACGCCTATTCTGCCAACGCCTGTTGCCTCCAGTGCTTCGATAGTTTCCTGCGGGATGCTTTCAAAGCTCTGCGCGAAAGCACGGGTAAAAAACGCCGTTGTATGCACGCATAAACCGGCAATACCGGCTGCAGGCCCCATGCCGAGGCATACCATCATCAAAAGCACCCATACCGACGTCGGCACGGCACGCAAAAAGGTAAACCATGACTGCACCAGTACCGACAGCCAGCGCATACGGAAAATATTTTCTGCCGCAAACATGCAAAAAAACAAACCTAAAATAACACTGTACAATGTGGAAAGCACCGTAATGGAAAGCGTTTCCCACATCGCCGCGGCAATTAAATCCATATATTTAAAGTCGAACTGTGCCAGGCGGTAAAATATACTGCCCATATCCGGCACACGGCCGGCAAGTTTTATCCAGTCAACGTCAAGATACCAAAGGCTGAGCACGCATAATGCGGCTGTGCTGCCTAAAAATACCGGTATGGCTTTATTCTGATACGCACAGTCTGTTTTTATTTTATGGTTAAATCCATAACGGACAGCAACCGTGCTTTGCGCTGATGGCTCTTTCATTGTTCCAGTTCCTTTCTTATTTTGCCGGTAATTCTGTCAACCAAAATTACAACCGCCGCTATAATTAAAATAACGGTAAACGCCATGTGGTAATTAAACGATTTAATGTACGAAAACAGCACCATGCCGACACCGCCGCCGCCAACCATGCCTACAATGGTTGAGGCTCTGACGTTAACTTCGATACAGTATAAAAACCATGCCAGAAAACCGCTGATGCACGAAGGCACAATGCCGTGCGCCACGCGCTGCCAAAAGCCTGCGCCAACCGCTTCCAGGCTTTCAAGGCAATCGACCGAAATATCCTCCATGGTTTCCGTAAAAGCCCTTACCATAAAGGCAAAGCTGGTTATTAAAAGCGCTGCAAAGCCAACGCCTGTACCAATGCCAAGCGAGGAAAACAGTATAAACGCCCAGACAAGCGCCGGTATATTGCGCAAAAAGGTAGCAAAGCCGCGCACAAATTTGGCGCACTTGGGAAACGGCGATACCAGCTCACTGGCAAAAAGCGCCGTAAAAAACGCCAGTATTCCGGCAATGGTGGTTGAAGAAATTGCCATTGCAATGGTTACGCCCACGCTGTCCAGAATATTGTACATTCTTATATCCGTCGGAAACTGCGGCGGAAAGAAATCTTCTGAAAGGAAAATCCAAAACTGGTCGAGATTGGCAAATACCGCCACAGGCGAAAACTCCGTAAAGAAGCTGCATACAGCGTACAGCGCTGCAATAACCACAAAAAAGATGTTATATATTCTTTTTTCAGCAGGCGGCATAACTGATATGCTGTTCTTCACTTTCTGCCCCTCCAATTAAATTGGCACTGCTTGTGCCGTATATTTTTTCTACAACCTCGTCCGTTAATTCTTCCGGTTTTCCGTCAAACACAATAGTGCCTTTGGATAAACCGATAATGCGGGTAGAATATTTTTTGGCAACCTCAAGCTGATGTAAATTTACAATACAAGTTATCTGCCTCTCTTTCACAAGCCCCGCCAGAATATCCATAATGTTTTTGGCGCTGGAAGGGTCAAGAGAGGCAATCGGTTCATCGGCCAGCATGATTTTTGGACGCTGCATAATTGCCCGGGCAATACCCACGCGCTGTTTCTGCCCGCCGGATAAATCGGCCGCGCGGTTATAGCAGAATGCGCCCAGCCCCATTTCTTCAAGCAGGCTGATGGCACGCAGCTTTTCTTCTTCGGGGTAAATGCCCAAAATGCCTTTAATGCCGTCAAGATAACCTAAATAACCATGCAGCACGTTTTGCAGTACGGAAAGACGGTATACAAGGTTATAGTTCTGGAAAATCATGCCAACCTTGCGGCGCACCGCACGCAGCTTTTTGCCGCCGATACCGGTAATATCTTCGCCGTCCAGAAAAATTTCTCCGTCCGAAACATCAATCAGCCTGTTTACCGTACGCAGAAATGTGCTTTTGCCGCTGCCGCTGGGACCAATTACCGATACAAACTCCCCTGCGGCAATTTCCAGAGAAATATTATGCAGCGCATGCACGTTATTATTATAGTATTTATTTACATTTACAAATTTCAAAACAGGTTCCATAAAACATTCTCCCGCCATCAGGCTAAAACCTATTAATGAGTATTAATATTTTTGTTCAGTTCTACAATCGGCTGGTAATCTTCCATGCTGCATTCCACAAAACGCGCATCGGCTTTTTTGATTACCTTGTCAAAATAATCTTTATTGTTGTATTCAACCAGGAATTTGGTTAAGGTTTTCTTCAAATCTTCATTAACAGTTTTGCTTACAACCATAGCTTCTGCCGGAATGGCTGCCGAAGAATGTACAACCTTAACGGCGTTTTCGTCGGCGTTGCCGTTTTTAAATTCGCTTGCCATAATCTGGTCGGAAATAGGCACAATGTCCACATCGCCCTTAATTACAGCCTGTAAGCCAGCCTGATGCTTGCCGGAGAAACTTACGGCTTCAAAAAATTCGCCGTTGGTATGGATTTTTTCATTGGTTAAATGCAAATCAGGAAATGCTTTCATAATTTCGGAAGTCGGCACGAGATTGCCGGAAGTGGAATCCGGGTCAACAAAGGCAATGGTTTTGCCCTTAAAATCTTTAATGCTGTTGATTTCGCTGTTATCCTTTTGGGTAACAAATACGGAATGGTAAACAGCCTGTGCTTTATCGCCGTTAGGGGCTTTCATAACAATAGGCGTTACGCCTGCACGTTCAGCGCCCATGGCAACTGCCAAAGCGCCCATATATGCCATATCGGCCTTGCCGGTGCGCAGCGCTTCAATAATGGCGGTATAATCGCTTGCCTGAATTTCCTTAACTTCCATGTTAATTACTTTGCCAAGGTCTTTGGCAAGAGTGCTTCTGGCATCGGTGCTGTCCGTAGTAGATTCATTAGGAGCATAAGCAATGGTAAAAGTTTTCTTTTCGGCCTCTTGGCTGTTGCCGCCGCAGCCTGCTGCAAAACTACCAAAAGCTACCATGGCAGACAATAAAACACATGCGATTCCCTTTTTCATAATTTAAATCCCCCTTGTTAAAATACGCTTCTTAAAATTTCTTCAACATTAACGGCAGTAAGTTCCGCCGGGTTATTATCGGCGCGCCCTTTCGTCATGCTATGGGCAACAAGTTCTTCAAAGTCGCTTTCGTTAGCGCCCCACTGGCTTAATTTAGCCGGGCTGCCGGATTTTTCAAGAATAGCGGTAACTTTTTCCGAAAGCTCGCTGACATTTTCAACACCAAAAGCACCAAACAGTTCTTTTCTGTTTTTAATGTAAGGCTGGTTTAAACGCATAACCGGTGCCAAAAGCATGCTTACCGCAACGCCGTGCGGAATATGGTATTTCATTGTCAGCGGGTAAGAGATGGAATGGCAGGCCGTAGTGCGCGTATTGCTGAAGGCAAGCCCGGCAAGCATACTGCCCTGCGCCATGGCGTCATGCGCTTCTTCCTTGCCGCACAAAAGCCCGTCGATATTTTCCATAATAATTTTAATGGCAGCAAGTGCAACAGCACGCGACACGGTATTGCTTGCCTTGGCCCAGTAACTTTCAGCAGCATGGCATACCGCATCCAGCGCGGAAGATACTGCCAGTTTAACCGGCATGGAAGATGCCAGCACAGGGTCGATAACGGCTGCATAAGCGTAGTTATCCTGCGTATCGACAGAATATTTTTTGTTATGCTCGGAATCCCATACAGTAGCCCAGCAGGTTACTTCGCTGCCGGTGCCCGCCGTTGTCGGAATGCCAATCCATTTGCACTGCGGTTTGCTGTAAGTTTTATCAGCAATCATGGTGCGCATGGCTTCCAGATATTCTACCGGCTGAGCGTACAGGCAGCACAGCGATTTGCCTACATCCAGCACGCTGCCGCCACCAACGGCAATAACCAGTTCATAATTTTCGTTTTTGGTTTCATTATAAATTTCATATAACTGAAACATTTCCGGGTTAGACCAGGCAAAGGTTTTTATTGTTAAAATATCTGCAAAAGCGGCTGCCGTTTCTTTTATGTAACGGTTTTCAAGCACGCTTTCATCCCAGATAAGCAGCAAAATTTTTTTGGGGTTCAAACCGTTTACCAGCTGCGGCAATACCGAAAGGCTGCCAACTCCCTGATAAGTTCTTACCGGATTATAATAAGTATTCAACAAAAAGCCCTCCCTGTTATAAGCTTTCGTTAATTTCAGCAATAACTTCCGGCAGCTCTGTAATGTCTTCAATTACATAATCTGCACCGGCATCCAGATAAATTTTTCTTGCTTTTTCGTGCAGTTCTTTTTTAGCCTGTTCATCAAGAGCATTATATTCAGCTTCGTTAAGGCCAACCACGTTGGAGCCTTTAATAATGCCCACGGACCATGCGCCTGCATTTTTGCCTTCTAAAATATCCATAACGGTATCGCCGGCTTTTACAACCAGCTTGGGCGGATAAACATTTAACTGGCGCATGCATTCAAACACCATAAAAGGAGTGGGGCGGCTGTATTCGGTAACATCAGGAGTTACGCAGCAGTCAGGCTCGTAACCCTGTTCTTTTGCAACCGGCAGCACATACTGCATCATTTCGCTGGTGTAACCGGTGGTAGAACCGATTTTTAAGCCCATTTCCCTTAATTTTTCCACGGTTTCCCTTACGCCGGGAATAAGTTTGCTGTATTCGGCAACAACAGTGCGCAGGTTGCCTTCAAAGCACTGGTAAACATCTTCAATATCGTCCTCGTTCCAGCTGCGGCTGTAAGCATCTTTCCAAAGCTTTTGGCCTTTTTCGGTGGAAAGCATGGTTTTAATATGGGCTTTTTTCTCCATTCCCATCGGCGCGTTAATTTCAGCTTTGGTAAATACCAGCCCTTTCTGACGGAAAGTTCTGTCAAAAACATCTACCGGCGCCTGAGAACCAAAATCAGTAGTAGTACCTGCCCAGTCGAATACTACCATTTTAATTTGCTGCTTTTCTGTCATGATAATTCTCCTTTGCTGTTTTTTGCTTTTTTATATTTTATATTTGCTGTTTTCTACGGCTTTATCTTATCGCACTTAACATTCCTAAACAAGCAAATACAGTTAAAGTTATTTTTAAATCTGCGTAAAATAAAAAACGCAGCCGGCAGGCTTTTAACCTGTCAGCTGCAGTATTTTTTTATTATTTTATTCAATGCAAATGCCGGCATGGCGGTAAAGCTCCCGCACTTCCGGTTTTATGCTGTCCATAACAAGCAGGTCTATCATGCTGTTATCCATAATTACTTTTTTTGAGCGGCGCCCCAGTTTACTGCTGTCCATAACGGCAATTACCTTGGATGAATTTCTGGCCATCAGCTGCATAATGCCAATTTCAGCAAAGCGGAAATCGGTAAAACCTGCTTCCGCATCAACACTATTGATTGACAAGAAGCAAATATCAGGGTAATACCTGCCAAGTTCTCTTTCGCAGATACTGCCGTAAGTGGAGTGCTCCAGGCTGTCCAAATCACCGCCCAGCACTATCGTGCGCAGCGACTGGTTCTGCATCAGCACCATGGCCGCCGAAACATTGTTGGTTACTATGGTTAAATCCGTAAAACGCTTAATTAATTCCTGCGCCAGAATAACATTGGTTGTACCGGAGTTTAAGGCAATCACGCTGCCCGAGCGCAAATGTTCCAATGCTTTAAGCGCCGCCCGGCGTTTTTCTTCAATATGGATGATTTCACGCCCGCTGAAATTACTGAAGGCCAGCATATAATCCGGCAGGCTTGCGCCGCCGTGCACGCATTTAAGCTGCCCCTGTTCTTCCAGCGCTTTTAAATCGCGGCGCACGGTATCTACCGATACGTTTAAGCTTTTGGCTATTTCTGTTACTTTAACCGTACTTTTAAGCTGTAACTGCTGCAAAATAAATGCAGCCCTGTCATTATAAAGCATTTCTTTTACTCCTGCATTAACAAACTATGTATTTTATTATATACGAATTGGCGCATAAACGAAACGGCACGGCGCTGTTAAATTTATGTAAAAGCAGCGGCTTAAAAATGGGCAAAAAAAAAAAGCCCTTACGAGAAGGGCCAAATGAGGGGCTATTTGATGATTTAAGTATACCATTTTTAACGCCAATTAGCAAGTGGTAATTAAAAAAACTTTAAAATTTTGTGACTTATGAAACAGTTTTTTATTATTTATAGTCTTTGCCGACATAAACAATGCCGTCATAATCGGCGCCGTCCTTGCGGCTGATGCTCATTCCGTGCACAAACGGGGCTTCCGTAAGGCGTGTAACAACGCGCCCGCTGGTAGTTGTGGAAACTATTAATGTTTCTTCGCGCACGTTGCCGCTGCCGCCGTCAGTTACGCTCATACCAATATTGCCGAGGCGCTCGCGTGCGCTGGCAGCCTTGGCAGGGTCGCCGCTGCAGTCGATTACAACAACGCGTATTACGCCGCCGTAGCTCTGCTTAGGCGTTTCTTTTATTTCCGCACTGCTGCTTCCGGCGCTTTCACCGGCAAATTCCTGCACTGCTTTTTTGGCGGAACGTTTGCTGCCGGTTTTTTTGCTGTCATCCGCACTGCGTTTGGCAGCTTTTTCTTCAACAGTCTTTTTGCCGCTGCTGTCTAATTTATCCTTGTCTTTATTTTCAGCGTCGGCTTTTTCTTCATCAAGTTTTTTGTCAATGCCGTTAAGTTCGTTTTCAATTTCCTGCTTAGCGCGTTCCAGATTACGTACATATTCTGCTTCCATGCGTTCTGCGCCGCGGCGGTAACGGTCCGTCATTTCCGCGCCCTGCATTTCGGCCATCTGCTTGCGCAAATCCGTAATATCGGGAATCCAGTAGCTTACGCCGTCAATATATTCCGGCAGGCCCGGCACCATGGCAGCGTGCAGGCCGCCCTGTTTTTCCATCATGCCATGCAGAGCCTGCGCCAAATCCATCATATCGCCGATAGATAAATCGGTATCCACCATTTTGTTGGCCTGTTCTACCAAAGCAGGCAGTTTAGGTATAATTTCCACCGAAGTAACTTTACTGTAAACGGCTTTTAAAAATTTCTGCTGCCTTCTGATACGGCCGATATCGCCTTCTTCATCGCGGTAGCGCACATACTGAATGGCCTTGTCGCCATCCATATGCTGCATGCCCGGCGCAAGGTCAATTGTAAAGCCGTCCCACTCGTCATAATAGCTCATGGGCTTTTCAACCTCAATATCCACGCCGCCGATAGCATCTACCAGACCTTTAAAGCCTTTAAAGTCTATCATAACATAGTTATTGATGCGTATTCCCAAAAGTTCTTCCGTGGTCTGCTGCGTCAGCTTATGCCCGCCAAAAGCAAAGGCGTGGTTAATTTTATCCCAGCCGTAACCGGGAATTTTAACCCTTGTATCGCGCGGCACGGAAAGCAGGGAAACATTGTTGTTGTCGCTGTCAAGCATTACAACAAACAAAGTATCGCTTCGGCCTGTATCTTCTTCGGAAGGCCTTTCGTCAACGCCCAAAACAACGATATTCTTTTTCAAATCAAGCCGTTCGGACTTGCTTAAATTATCCAGCGGGCTGTCGCCGTCTATAAAAGAATATGACCAGTAGCTTGCTGCCGCTATTAAAATAAGCGCCAGCACCAAAATTTTTTTGACATGCGATGTCAGCAAGTTGTTTCCCCCTCTAACGCCGCTTTAATATCGGCGGCAAATCTGTTTAAAAATCCGTGCAGAATGCGCGCGGTCAGCCCCCAAATAACGCGACCGCCATATTCGTAAATATAAACATGGTAGCCTTTGCGTTTATTCCATTCGTGCGGCTGGCGCGGCAAAAGGTCAAACGGAAAATCGTCCCCCGCTTTATTTGCCAGTTCCATATGGGCAATACGCGGAGGATTTTTCAGCAGAAAATCAAGCGGCACGGTAAAAACTTCGTCAACTTCATCTTTGTTAAAATTAAACTGTCCGCTGTGCTCAATATAGCCCACATAAGGGTGAATAACCGGCCCCATGTGCGTTACCAGATAATTAAGGCCGCCCGCGATTTTTATGCTGCTGCTTTCAAGCCCCAGTTCTTCGCAGGTTTCCCTTACGGCCGTTGCCTCAAAACTTTCATCGCTGCATTCTGCCCTGCCGCCGGGAAAGCATACATCACCCGGCTGCCAGCCGAGTTTTGCGGCGCGTACTTCAAACAGTACGCTTACGCCCTGCGGCGTATTTACCAGCGGCAAAAGTACGGCAGCATCCCATAAATTATCGTCGCGGTCCAGTGAAGGTTTACGTCCTTCCAGCTTTTTACCGATTGCGGAAGTTATTTTTTCCAGTGCCTCCATAAAATACCTCTTTTCCACTTAAATAATTTTCTGCGTATGCCATTATTTTCCTGCCGCAGCTTGTAAATTATCTTTGAACAATGAAGAAAGACGGCAGGTTATGCCTGCCGCCTTCAACTTATTTTTCCGTATCGGGGGTAACAACAGCCTTCACGGCCTTTTCAAATTTGGGGCGTGCCAGCATTACAAAATGCCCGCAGCCGCAGCATTTTATACCGAAATCCATGCCGGTGCGCAAAATTTCCCATTCGTAAGAGCCGCAGGGGTGCGGCTTTTTCATTTTTACAATGTCACCGACTTTAAAGCTTTTCGATTCCATTTTACTCCCTGCTTTTTACGTTGCTGATATCGGTTACATAGTAGCCTGCTTCGCGCAGCTGCTCGATAATCTCGAGCCCCTTGCCGCCAAGCTCGGCGCGGATGGTAAGCTCGGTTTTAACGCTGGTCTCCGGTTTGGCAACAATGCTGATAATGTTGATGTTATTATCACGGAACATTGCGCCGATATCGGCAATAACGCCAACTTTGTCGGTTACGTCAATGGTAATGCGGGTGCTGGTGCGTGCAAGGCCCATAATATCAACAAAAGCGCGGAAAATGTCGCTGTCGGTAATGATGCCGCATAATTTATTATCATCATCTACAACCGGCAGGGCATTGATTTTGTTTTTATAAAGCAGATATGCAGCATCTTCAACGCCGGCATCATAATGTACGGTAATAACATTTTTGGTCATTACATCGCGTACTTTAAGTTTGCCCAAAAGATAGTTTGCTTCATAACGGGAAAGAGTTGTGGCGTCAGTCGGGGAAGTACGGCTGACATCGGCGTCGGTAATAATGCCGCGCACACGGCTGATGTCGTCTACAACAGGCAGGCGGCGCTTATCCGAACTGCGCATCAGTTCCCTTACTTCCAGCATGTTTTTATCTTCGGCAATAGTCACAACTTCAGTGGACATAAACTCTTTTACTAACATTGTAAAATCCTCCTCCCGGGTTTCAGCCGCCCAGATATGCTTTGCGTACCGCTTCGCTGCTGGCAAGCTCCTGTGCCGTACCTGCAAGCGCAATGCGCCCTGTTTCCAGAACATAGGCTTTATCGGCAATGGAAAGCGCCATATTGGCATTTTGTTCTACCAGCAGTACCGTTGTACCGCTTTCATTAATTTCTTTTATTATATTAAAAATTTCTTTAACAAGCAACGGTGCAAGACCCATGGAAGGTTCGTCGAGCAACAGCAGGCGCGGGCGGCTCATCAGCGCGCGGCCCATAGCCAGCATCTGCTGTTCGCCGCCGGAAAGCGTGCCGGAAATCTGGTTTTTACGTTCCAAAAGGCGCGGGAATTTATCGAATATTTTTTTCATATCTTCTTCAATGCCCGCTTTGTCGCTGCGCAGGTAAGCGCCAAGTTCCAGGTTTTCCATAACCGTCATATTGGCAAATACATGGCGGCCTTCCGGCACCTGGCATAAGCCCATGCCGACAATTTTATGCGCCGGCATACCGGCAATATCTTTATCTTCAAAAATAATGCTGCCGTTTTTAGGCTTAATAAGCCCGGAAATGGTATGCAGCGTTGTGCTTTTACCGGCACCGTTGGAGCCTATAAGAGTAACTATTTCGCCGTCCGGAACCTCCAGGCTGACGTCTTTAATGGCATGGATGGCACCGTAGTATACATCAATATTGTTGACTTTTAACATCAGAGTACCTCCTCGCCCAAATATGCTTCAATAACGCGTTTGTTATGCTTAATTTCGTCAGGCGTGCCGCTGGCTATGCAAAGGCCGTATTCCAAAACGTAAATGCGTTCGCATACGCCCATAACAAGCCCCATGTCGTGTTCAATCAGCAGTATTGCCAAATCAAATTTCTCTCTTATCCAGCGGATAAGTTCCATCAGTTCTTTGGTTTCCTGCGGGTTCATGCCTGCTGCCGGTTCGTCCAAAAGCAAAAGTTTCGGCTCGGTGGCAAGCGCACGGGCAATTTCCAGACGGCGCTGTTCGCCGTAAGGCAGGTTTTTGGCAAGTTCATTGGCTTTATCTTCCATATGGAAAATTTTTAACAAATCCATTGCCATTTCGGTAATCTGTTCTTCTTCGTTAAAATAGCGGCCAAAACGCCCTACTGCTTCCAAAAGGCCGTATTTTACGTGCATGTTATAGGCAACTTTTACGTTGTCGATAACAGAAAGCTCGGAAAACAGGCGGATATTCTGGAAAGTACGCGCCATGCCCAGCTGCGTTACCTGATAGGATTTTTTGCCGCTGGTGCGCTGGCCGTTAAAAATAATCTCGCCTTCGGTAGGGGTATAAACACCGGTAATCATATTAAAGGCTGTGGTTTTGCCTGCGCCGTTAGGCCCTATAAGCCCAATCAGCTCGCCTTTGTTAATAGTCATGCTGAAGTTGGAGACGGCCCGCAAACCGCCGAAAACCATGGAAATATCATTTACTTTCAGCAGTTCTTCCATCTTTGCCACCTCCCAAGCCAAACATCTTCATGCTTAATTCCTTATTGCCGAACAATCCCTGCGGACGGTGCAGCATCAGGACAATCATAGTTACGGAGTAAATAATCATGCGCCATTCCGGATATTCTGCCAGATAAGCGGAAATAAAAGTCAGCAGAATTGCGCCGGTGATGGAACCAGTCATGGAACCGAGGCCGCCCAGAACAACCATGGTTAAAATATCGAAAGAACGCATGAAAGTAAAGGACGCCGGATGCGCAATATAGAAATAATGTGCAAACAGCACGCCTGCCGTACCGGCAAAAGCAGCACCGAGAGTAAAGGCCATTACTTTATATTTGGTAGTGTCTATGCCCATGGTATCGGCTGCAATTTCGTTTTCACGGATAGCCAGGCAGCAGCGGCCGTAAGAAGAATTTTTAAAGTTTTTAATAAAGAAAATGATAAAAATCATAATCCAGAAAACCCAGGCGAAAGTTGTTAAACGGGGAATGCCCATCAAACCGGAAGCGCCGCCTACATAATCAATATTGAGTATGCAGATGCGGATAATTTCGCCAAGGCCCAAAGTGGCGATTGCCAGATAGTCGCCGTTAAGCCTTAAGGTAGGCAGACCGATCAAAAAGCCCAAAAAACCTGCGGCAACAGTGCCGACAATTAAAGCCACTTCAAACGGAAAACCAAGTTTAACCGTCATAATAGCGCCGGTATAAGCGCCGACAGCCAAAAATCCGGCGTGGCCGATAGAAAACTGGCCGGTGTAGCCGTTGATAAGGTTCAGGCTGACAGCCAGAATAATATTAATGCAGATGAGGACGATATTAAGTTCCCAGAACGGCCCGATAATATCGGCAAACATCATGCCCTGCACTGCGGCGAATAAAATGGCGCAGGCAACTATTCTTTTTAAATCTGCTTTGCGAAGATAATTCATAGCTGCCACCTACACTTTCTCGCGTACATTTTTGCCGAAAATACCGGCAGGTTTGTACAATAAGATAATAATCAAAATGCCGAATGCGGCTGCGTCACGGAAAGTGGAAGAAATAAAACCGCTGACCATGGCTTCTACAACGCCGAGGATAATGCCGCCGACCATAGCGCCCGGAATAATGCCGATGCCGCCGAGTACGGCTGCTACGAAGGCTTTAATGCCCGGAACCATGCCCATAAGCGGGTCGATGGAGTTATAGTAAATGCCTACCAGCACGCCGCCTGCAGCAGCAAGTGCGGAGCCAAGGGCAAAGGTTGCGGAAATTACACGGTCGATATTAATGCCCATCAGTCTGGCAGCGTCAGTATCAAACGAAACGGCACGCATGGCCTTGCCGATTTTGGTATATTGTACGATATAAGTAAGTACGGCCATTAAAATAATTGCGCTTACAAGAATTACAACCTGCTGGCTGTTAACAACCAGTGGCCCAAGATGGTAAACATCTGCCGAAAAAACTGCCGGGAAAGTACGCGGCTGCGGAGTTGCAATCAGCATCATGCCGTATTCAAGCAAAAACGATACGCCGATTGCGGTAATTAAAATAGCAATACGCGGAGCGTTACGCATCGGCCTGTAGGCAATGCGTTCAATGATAATACCGGCAACGGCTGCACAGGCCATGGCAAAAAGAATTGCCGGCAAAAAGGAAAAACCAAACATTGTTGTAGCTACAAACCCAAAATACGCGCCCAGCATATAGATATCACCATGGGCAAAGTTTATGAGTTTGAGGATGCCGTAAATCATTGTATAACCAAGGGCAATCAGCGCATAAATACTGCCCAGGGATATACCGTTTATAAGCTGCTGCAAAAACTGGTGCAGAAGCGAACCCATATCCATAAAAAGTCCTCCAGTCCGTAAGTTTTGTTAATTCCTCAATCATAAAATCTCTATGCTTTACTGCCGTAAGTTATTACCTGCGCTTAAATAACGGCACTAACCGGCATCCAGCTAAAATTACGGAAAGGCTGTGGCCAAACCGCAGCCTTTCCGTTAAAAAGTTAAATTATCAATTAATTATCAGGGATTAATTTTAGTTTTCAAAGACTGAGCGCCATCTTTATATTCCAAAATTACGGCACTCTTAACCGGGTTATGCTTATCGTCAAAAGTTACGCTGCCCGATACACCGCTAAACCCATTAATTTTAGCCATTGCTTCGCTGATTTTGGCAGGTTCGGTGCTGCCTGCGTTTTTAATGGCTTCAGCAACCAGTAAAGCCGAATCATAAGACAAAGCAGCAAAAACGTCAGGTTTCTGGCCGTATGCTTTTTCATAAGCGGCTACAAAGTTTTTGTTAATGTCCGATGAATCTTCAGGAGAATAAAGGCTTGAGAAGTAAGTATTGTTCAGCGCTGCCGCACCTGCAATTTCAGGCATCTTGGCACTGTCCCAGCCGTCGCCGCCGGCAATCGGCATATTCATGCCAAGCTCACGCGCCTGTTTTACAATCAGGCCAACTTCTTGATAATAACCGGGCACATACAAAAAGTCCGGATTGGTTGCTTTTATTTTAGTAAGTGTTGCTTTAAAATCAGTATCCTTTTGCAGATAAGATTCTTCCGCAGTAACTGCGCCGCCTTCTTTAACAAAGTTTTCTTTAAAAAACTGCGCCAGGCCTTTAGCGTAATCGGAAGAATTATCAATCAAAACTGCTGCATTGCCAACACCAAGTTCAGCCGTTGCAAATTTGGCCATTACCGTGCCCTGGAACGGGTCGATAAAGCATGTGCGGTAGTTGAAATCCTTGGTTTTGCCGCTGGCCTGGTCAACCGTAACATACGGATTGGTAGCCATAGGCGCAATATCCAGCACTTTGGCGCTGTTATTAATAGCAGATGCCGCAATTACCGAAGAAGAAAGGTTAGGGCCGATAACCGCCACTACATTATCCTGTGAAACCAGTTTCTGCATGGCATTGGTAGCTTCTGCCGCTTCCGATTTGTTATCTGCAACAACAAGTTCTAACTGTTTGCCGTTAATGCCGCCTTTTTCATTAATCTCTTTAAAGGCAAGCTCAATGGCATTTTTAGAAGATATGCCGTAAGACGCGCTGCCGCCCGTCATTTCAAGGTTGGCACCAACCTTAATGGTATCAGCCTTTTTTTCACCGCCACCGCAGCCTGCTGCCAAACCGGCAAGCACAGTGCCCAATACCAAGGCAGTTAGGACTTTGGATACTCTTTTCATTTTTGTTTCCCCCTCATTTGTTTCATTATAATTTATATTTTTAAAATAGCCCGGAAACCTGAAACAACAATTTCCGGGCTAAAATAAACTCAAAGTAAATTCAAAACAATTAAATTAATTTAATTACAGGCTGATTTTTTCTTTAAAGCTCTGTACGCCGTCTTTCATTTCGATGATGATGGCACTGATAATCGGGTTGTGGTCTTTATCGTAAGTTAACTTGCCGCTTGCAACCGGAAGGTCTTTGGTTGCTGCAATAGCTGCTGCAAGTTTGGTTCCGTCGGCACCGTCGCCTGCACGTTTAAGGGCATCGGCAAGAACAAGGCCTGCATTGTAACCCTGCATGCAGAAGATATCCGGGTCTTTCTGATACATTGCTTTATAATCGGCAATAAATTTCTGAACGGATTCGGTCTGGTCCTGTACGGAGAAGGCACTGGAGAAGTAAGTATTGTTCAATGCTTCAGGGCCTGCAATTTCAACAAGTTTCGGGCTGTCCCAGCCGTCGCAGCCAATCAGCGGAACATTCAAACCGATTTCACGGGTTTGTTTGATGATTTTGGCAACTTCTTCATAGTAACCGGGGATGTAGATTGCTTCCGGGTTAGCGGCTTTGATTTTGGTTAAAGCTGCTTTAAAGTCGATATCTTTGGAAAGGAAGGCTTCTTTGGCAACAACCTTGCCGCCTTTTTCGTTCAGAGTTTTTTCAAATACTTCTGCAAGTCCTTTGGAATAATCGCTGGAAGCATCATGCAGAATAGCTACGTTTTTAACGCCCAGAGTTTTATCGGCAAATTCAGCCATTACGCGGCCCTGGAACGGGTCGATGAAGCAGGCGCGGAAGATGAATTCCTTAACCTGTCCGTTATCAACGGTAATTGCCGGTGCGGTAGCGCACGGTGCAATAAGAGGCACTTTGTTGGAGGTTACTACCGGAGTAGCTGCAAATACGCAGCCGCTGGTAGCAGGGCCAACAACAGCCACTACTTTATCCTGAGTAATCAGCTTGGTTACGGAGTTGCCGGATTCAGCAGGCTCGGATTTGTTGTCGCTTTCTACTACAACAAGCTGTTTGCCGTTAACGCCGCCTGCTTTGTTAACCTGGTCAACAGCAAGTTTTAAACCGGACAATGTAGATTTGCCGTAGTTTGCAACATTGCCTGTCAGCTCAAAACTTGCGCCGATAACATATTTATCGGCATTAGCAGCCGCACTGTCCTTCTTTTCTCCGCCGCAGCCTGCCAGAAGTGCTGTGCTTAACGCTGCAACCAGACAGGCGCTTGTAAATTTTTTCCATTTGCTCATTTGTCTTTCCCCTTTTCGTTATAATAATAAATTATGCCGCTATGAGCAGTTAAGCTCCCCTCCGGCTTTAACAACTGCCCTGCAACTATCTTGTTCACCATTGTAATAAGTTTTTACATTTTTGTCAACGATTTTTTTAATTTTACATACAGATTTTCAATATTTTTTCATCATTTTTGTTAAATTTTGTTACTTTTTTATTTTTGTCTTTACTTGATAGATTTTAGTTTTATCTTATTATACATTTTCTTTTTTGTGTATCCTTCAAAAATACATATAGCTTTTGCGGCTTTTCTTTATATTTTTTAAAAACAAACCTTACGGAAAAACAAAAAATCCCTTTTACCGTGTTTCCACAATAAAAGGGATATCTTTTTTGTAAGTTATTCTGCTTTAAGCAGGCAACTATTATTCGCAGGTAAACGGCAGCAATGCTACGTTACGAGCGCGTTTAATTGCAGTGGTCATCTGACGCTGATGTTTTGCGCAGTTGCCGGAAATACGGCGCGGTAAAATTTTGCCGCGTTCGGTGATATAACGGCGCAGTTTAGCTACGTCCTTATAATCGATTTCTTCAACTTTATCAACACAGAAGCTGCAAACTTTTCTTCTCGGTCTTCTGCCTCTTTCGCGTTTCATTCGCTTAAACCCTCCTTGTTAAAATGGGATTTCCTCGTCAAAAGGCACCTGGGAGCCAAAAGACTCCATGTCGCTCTTGCCGCTGTCGCCGGTATTGCCGCCGGGAGTATAACCCTTGCGTTCAATAAATTCCACGCTGTTTGCAACAACTTCGGTAACATAACGTTTACCGCCGTCTTTTGCATCATAGCTGCGGAGCTGCAGGCGGCCGTCAACAAGCGCTCTCTGGCCTTTGGTAAGGCTGTTCCCGCATAATTCTGCGATTTTACCCCATACAACGATGTTGATAAAATCGGCTTCTCTCTGCCCGTCCTGATTAGTAAAAGGCCTGTCAACCGCAAGCGTAAACTGGCATACAACCTTGCCGGTAGTGGTATAACGCACTTCCGGGTCACGCGTTAAGCGGCCCATTAAAATAATCTTGTTCATAACCTAAAGTTACCTCCGGATTACTCGCCTTTTTTAATAACCATATGGCGCATTACTTCGTCGGTAATTTTCATTACACGGTCAAGTTCTTTAACAGCTTTGGGTTCTGCGCTGAAAGTTACGAGTACATACTGACCTTCGGTGAAATCCTGGATTTCATAAGCGAGGCGTTTTTTGCCCCAGCGGTCGGTTTTTTCTACAGTACCACCGTTTGCGGTAATGAGGCTTTCGAATTTAGCTACAACAGCTTCAAATGCTTCTTCCTCTACAACCGGTTTAACGATGTACATGACTTCGTAATTGTTCACGAAATCACCTCCTCCTTTGGACTTTGGCCCCCGTTCGGGAGCAGGGGAATGTATCTATTAATACAAGCTTAAATATTATATCATCCGCTTTGTGCTTTTGCAAGCCGAATTTTAAATTTTTACAGTGCTTTCAGCATTGCGGCAGCTGTATTTTCAACTTCTTCCGCATACGCATCAGCGTTAGCGGCCAGAACTTCTTTTATTTTTCCGGCAAAGCCTGCTTCCGGAGTTAAAAGTTTGCTGTATGCTTTTGCCCACGCGCATCCTGCTTCACCGGCGGGCAGAATTTTAAAGCCGTCAAAATCCGGCAGCCCGGCAAATTTCTGCATATCTTCCATTAACTGTGCGTCGCCGGCTTTTACAACTTTTAACGCAGCAAGCCACAGTGCATTGCCCGCTTTAAAGCAAACCTGCCCTTTTAAGGCTTTGGCTGTACTGCCGATATCCGAGATATACAAATCGGCGTTGAACAGGCTTAAGCGGTAGCCAAAGGTAGCGGCAATTTCGCCGTAAACATGCATGCCTTCTTCATCAGCTGCGGCTTTTTCCGCATCCAGCTCCATGGATGCCATTTTAATGCCGTTGCGCTGCAATTCGTTGCTGATAAAGTACAGCTCCTGCGGCGTCATTAATTTATCAGGTTTGGCAAGTTTGAGTTCAAAATCAATTTCCCACGGAGTATTTTTTAAATAGGTATTATAAATGTACTGAATGTGCATAATGGCTTCGCCAAATTCAAGCACTATACGCTGCAGCACTTCCGGTTCAAAGTGCACAACCATCCCGCCGGCTTTAAAATCTGCTTCCAGGTAGGAACCTTTTAAAGCATCGCGGAATTCTTCCGGCAGCTGATTATATTTTGCGGCTACTTCTTCAGAAGTCATGGCTTCGATTTTGCTGTCAATTTTATCGCTGCAGTCAAAACCAATCATGCTGTATCCGTAAAGAAGTGCTTTTACAATTTCTTCTTCCGTTTTAAGGCCTGCGGCGTTGGCGCCGTAACCTTCTTTATAGCCAAGTTCCAGTACGCCCCAGGTGGCTGTATCAACAGCTTCCAAAAAGTTGCGTTTTAAAATATCCGCATTGGCGGCCGCGTAATCTACAAGTACAGGGCGTGCCTGACGCAGCTTAAAGGGCACTGCGGCGTAAGCGCCCGCACAGCCAAGCCAGTCGCTGAACGCTATGCTGATGCCTTTGCCTCCCTGCGCCTGAGGGCCGGTCCATTTTAAATAGCGGCGTACAACAGCTGCATTATTGGGGTTTAACTCCATAACGTCAACAGTTATGTTTTTAACTTTGCCGCTGTCTTTTTTTGCAAAAAGTGCTGCGGCCTGGCATTCGCCGCTGTAAGCACAGGTAAGCACCCTGCCGTCCTCACAATCTGCCAGAGCAATCCATGCGCCCTGCATTTCATTTAAAGACGCAGTTATTATTTTACCCTTGGATATTTCTTCCATTGCCTGTACGGCAGTTACTTGTTTTATAGCCATTAAAATGCCTCCATTATCAAATACTTAAATCGTTCTTATATATTATCTCCAAAAAACGCCGTTTCTGCAAGCAAAAAAACATCTGCCCACAAAAAACGGCCTTAATAATTACAACGCTTTATTTTGTTATTAACACTATATGCTGTGTTTGGGAAACTGTTCTTTAATAAACAAGTTATCGACATTATCAACAAAGTTATCCACAATTTAACGTGGATTTAAAATTATACAGAGTTTTTTCTACACATTTTTACAAGTTTATACAGAACTCAACAAATCTTTTCCACACTTATCAACACATTATGCACATTTTGTTGATAACTTTTTATAGGTTGAGGATAACTTGCTGAAACACCATATATATGTTTAAACCACTAAAAAGACAGTTTTACACATTTGTAAAATCTGTTTAATTACTCCTCAGCTGCGAAACAATAAACAAAAGAAGCGCGGCCCAAATCCACCCAAACGCCAGCAAATGCGATGCCGTGAATGCTTCGTTATAAACAAAAACACCTATCAAAAGTGTAAGCGTCGGTGAAATATACTGTAAAAACCCTATTATCTTCAGCGGCAGCAGCCTGGCGCCTGCGGTAAAAAGCAATAAAGGTATTGCCGTAACAACGCCTGCACCGGTTAACATCATAATCACTTGCAGGTTTCCGGAAGCATAAAAAGAAACTCCCTGCTGCCATAAGCTGTATTCATATACAAGTGCCAGCGGCGTAATAAGCAATGTTTCAAGCATAATGCTTGTTAAGGCAGAAACCGGCAGAATTTTTTTCAGCAATCCGTACAAAGCAAAAGTAAAAGCCAGCGTTAAGGAAACCCAGGGAATTTTTCCAAAACTGTAAACCATGCTGGCAACGCCTATAAAGGCACAGGTAATAGCGGCAAGCTGCATTTTATCAAGCCGTTCACGTAAAAAAACTACGGCAAATAAAATGCTTACCAGCGGATTAATGTAATAACCCATGCTTGTTTCAACAATATGCCCATTATTAACAGCCCAAATAAAAGTACCCCAGTTAAAACTGATGGTAATACCGGCAGCTATCATGGCTGCTCCTGTTTTAACATTGCTGAAAACATGTTTTACTTCTTTGGTAAAAAGCGGCCATTTTTTCTGAAAAATAATGAGCAGAAACACAAAAACGCAGGACCACATAAACCGGCTGGATAAAATTTCAAACGGCGAAACAAGTTCCAGCGCTTTCCAGTAAACAGGCAAAATTCCCCATAATACATAGGCTGCAAGGCCAAAGAAAATGCCTTGTTTGTAATTTTCCATACAAAACATCCCCTTCAATACTACTTCTACATTTGCGGCGGTACAGGAATTTTAAACGCCGTTAACGTTGCAATAACGGGTAAAACGGTCATTAAATTCATAACAAACGGTAAACCGTAATTATCGGCCAAAAAGCCAAGTATGGTAACGCCAAATCCGCCCATGCCTACGCTGAAGCCTATTGTCAGCCCGGCGGCCATGCCCACATTATTGGGAAGCATGGTCTGCGCCAAAATGGTTGTTGTTGCAAAAGAACCGATTATTGAAAAACCGGCCAGCACCACTGCTGCCAGAACAGCTACCGGGTGCGTTACATTGGCAATAAGCCAGATAGCGGGAATACTGCATAATACAGAACCTAAAATAATACGGCGCGCGCCAAGCCTGTCGCTGAGCACAGCACCGACATAAGTACCGGCAACACCGCCAAGTAAAAAGCAGGATACTAACATACTTGCAAAAGCAGGCTCCGCGTTGCGGAAATTAATAAAAAACAGCGGCAAATATGTGGAAAGGCCCGTATGAATAGTTGAGCGCATAAAAATAAAAAACAAAACCAGAGCAAGACCGCCGTAAGGAATTTTTTGAACAGCACCGCTTTTTTTGGCAGCCTGTACTTTTAAGTTATGTTCCAAATTAACGCGTTTGTATTCGGGCATATGTTTCATCATTAACCCAAAAACCAAAAGCCCGGGCAGAACAAAATACATTGTATTATGCAGCCCGCCAGGCAAAGTAAGCAAAAATGCCATTAAAATGGAACCAACTGCCATACCGGCATTGCCGCCTAAAGAAAAAATGCCCATATTGGCTGCTTTATTGTTATCGCTGCTTAAAAAATTAACTGTTTTTGAAGCCTGCGGATGATAAGTTGCACTGGCCATGCCTATTATAACAACAGTACACATAAGTAAAACATAGGCAGGAACCCAGCCTACAAACGCAAAGCCCGCACCTGCCATAGCAGCACAAAAAGGCAGCATCGCTGGCAAAGATTTCTTATCTGTTATATAGCCGAACAAAGGTTGAATAACAGAAGAAGTTACGTTTTGTGTTAAAACAATAAACGCCAGCTGTGAATAACTTAGAGCAAAAAGTTCTTTTAAATGCGGCAGCACTATCGGCAAAGCGCCAGCCTGTAAATCTGTTACTAAATGTCCCAAAGCTAAAGCTATAACAGGCATACTAATATTTTTCAGCATAATTTTCATTCTCCGTTATAATAATTTACTATTAATTTTAACATAATAAATTAGAAATAACCATCAAAGTAAAAATTTTGTTGTCGATAGCTATTTATGCACATTACATATGCTCCCTATTCGGTCGCATATTCTGCG
>UMAT01036389.1_pt1 | contig 38181 bp, 35 predicted proteins | sample 1963781 | NCBI WGS metagenome assembly UMAT01 (sample SAMEA4835923, study PRJEB28245) | human gut metagenome | biome: gut microbiome; material: fecal sample | place: Denmark | collected 2008
ACCCGGCATTGGAAGACGAAGGTAAGAATCCGTTCTCACTCGACTCTAAAGAACCGGCTTGGGATAAGTTCCAGGATTACCTGAAAGGTGAAGTTCGTTTTGCATCTGTAATGAAACAGTATCCGACCGAAGCTGCTGACTTGTTCAACGCTTGCGAAAAGATGGCCAAGAAACGTTACGATTCATACAAACGTATGGCTGCAATGGACTGGAGCGACGAAAAAGCTGAATAATTTTATTTAGCCCTCATCATAGAAACGGCTGCCTGCATAAGGTGGCCGTTTTTTTATGACAAATGCCCGCTTTTCACTAAGTTTGCAACAATTCTAATATAAAATGACCTTTTTAATATGAAGTATTTAATTGTCTCAGATATCCATGGATGCCTGCCTGCTTTGGAACAGGTACTGCAATTCTACCACCAACATCACTACGATATGCTGCTCATCTTGGGAGATATATTGAACTATGGGCCCCGCAACGGACTCCCAGAAGGGCTGAATCCCAAAGGCATTGCTGAAAGACTCAACGAAATGGCTGTACAAATCGTAGCCATACGTGGCAACTGCGATTCTGAAGTCGACCAGATGCTGTTGAACTTTCCTATCTTGTCAGACTATACACTTATAGTAGACGAAGGAAAGAAACTGTTCCTTACCCATGGCCATGTCTATCATGAAGAAAAACGACCCTGCAATGGATATGACGCTTTTTTCTACGGACATACCCATCTGTGGAAATTGGAAAAAACAGAGAAAGGCATCATTTGCAACACCGGCTCCATCACTTTCCCCAAAGGTGGAAACCCTCCTACCTTTGCCAGCTATGAACAAGGAAAAATTACCCTCTACCAGCTGAACGGAGGAAAATTAAAAGAACTCTCCCTCTGAAAAGACATGAAAAAGACTGCCCCCACGTAACCCGTCACAGACAAACACACGATTACGCTGGCAAGGCAGTCTCTATTTTATAGCAACAGATAATGATTTTTACAATTCAGAGAAAGGCTTCTGACCTCCTCCTAACGGGAAAGAAATGCCCAGGAAAGCATTCACAGCACGAGAATTGCTACCAAAGAACATATAATCAGTTCCCACAAACAACGAACCCAGTTTCACAGCCAAACCAAATGATTTACCTCCCGCCTGAATTGGAGAATAACTGATGGCCGCATTCAACCAGTTCTTAGGACGAACCGTAGCCAGGAACGTCAATTCATTCAATGTTTTCGGCTGAGCAAAACGGGCGGTATACATTGCCCCTACACTCACTTTATTATTCAACAACCCATATTCTCCTGCCAACAGCAAGGTGGAATACAAGCGAGTTTTCGTCTTTACCTTGTCGGGAGAACCTTCTTTAAAGTCAAACCGTTCGAATGACAAGAAATCGCCTCCAATATAGCGGTCATAGTTTGTAGCATCAATCGTCACATCATCTCCTCCTGTCACCGTAGCGACGGTGGTTTCACTTTCCTTCCATTTCAAGAATCCCAAATCGAGGATAGAAGCCGATACAGTCAGGTTATCCCAAACCTTATAACTTGCACCCAAATCGATACCGAATCCGGAACCTGCAATACCTAAATCTCCCCCGTCAAAATCAAAATCATCAATCCTTCCGTCACGGTCAAATGTCATGCCTCCCCCTTTCAAGGTCGTAATCACATTGCCGTCTGCCGCATAATCATAATGAGTCCCATACCAATTCTCAGGCTCCAACTCTCCACGCGATGTGGATCCGTAACGATTCAATTCAGGAACCTCCATATTCACGTTGAACTTGTTCACATTCATTTCGGCGCGGGCCAATCCCAGCAAAATCTTTACACGTGCACCTACAGTCAGTTTTTCTGTAATCCGTCGGGAATATCCTAAACCTACTTCGGCATACATCTTCATATTCAACGTCTGATTAGACATATTGTAACTCTGACTGGTACCTGCAATATCTTCCAGTGAAAAACCGTTCATGGTACGCATCATGGAAAACATATCCTTTGCCAATGCTACGCCAAAATCTGCACGCAAACCGGCATTGACACTCCAGAAACCCTTTCCGCTATACCAGCCAAAAGATAAAATATCTGTATTCAGATTGATATTAAACCGGTTGTCATCTTTCAGACGATCAAACAATTGCCCATTTGAATAAAGTTCACTCCCAGAGCCTACCAGATCAATGATATCACTCATACCCAACACATTGGAAGAGGCAGACATATTGAACGAACCCAGCACAGGGATATTAAAATAACCTTTTGTCGGTTGCAATCCCGGATTCAACTGTAAACGTGCACTTGTCCCTTCCATAAAATAGGAGGAACGCAGATACTGAGCCTGTAACGCTCCTCCCCATACCAGCATGCCCCCCAACAGAAGCAAGCCTTTACATCCTAAGTTTTTCATACCCTCTATGATTAAAATATAATACAAAAATAAAAATATTCATCATAGAGAAGAAAGCGGAAAGTGCACTCTTGCAACCAAACGACAGATATGTACCACCAAGCGCTTGTTTTTTGCAACTAAATAGTCAAAAACTGTTTACTAAAGTTGGCAAAAGCGTTCCATCATCTCTTTCCGGTATTTTTTAGAGACCTGCAATTCATCCACTTCATTAAAAGGAGGATACATCACACATTTCCCTCCTTGCACCATCAGCAAATAATTCATGTTAATGATATAAGACTGATGAATCTGTACAAAAGCGGCGTCATAAGCACACAAATTTTCGGCTCTCGTGTTCCGTTTCAAAGGAATAAACGAACCGTTGGTCAAAGCCACTTCCCAAATTTTCCGGTCGGACACATACCGGAAATAACCAATCTCCGATACACGCAATATCCGTAAATCTCCCATCGGAGTAACCACCATAAAAGATTTTTCTCCCTCATGCCCATTAGTCACCAAGAAATTCGTAGGGTTCTTCATGCCATCCGCTTCCCGCAGACGTCCTAAAGCCTTCGACAACTCCTCTGAGTCGACAGGCTTCAACAGAAAATCAAAGGCATAACTTCTCAATGCATCTATCAGGTATTTATTGTAGGCCGTGTAAAAAATAATATGCATGTCCCAGTTTTGAATCTCACGTACCTTGATAGCCACATCCATTCCCAACATGTCGGGAAGTTCCACATCCAAGAACAAGAGCTCCGGATGTTCTTTTTCAATCAAGCGAATGCCCGATTTACCATTATGGGCTACCCCATCCACGGATATCCACGGATACTTTTTTAACTCAAAACAAAGATTATCAATAGCCGCTTCCTCGTCATCTACAATAACCGCTTTCATTCTATCATTCATGTTTCTTCGTTTTCTTTAGTTGATAAGAATAATTCAAAGGAACCACAAACCGGACTTCACATCCCATTTCCTTCTCCTCTCCCATTTCCACGTTATTAATCCTCACCGCAATAGGACGTGAATTATACATATTCAGCAACTGAATAGTTTGAGTAATCACCTTCATACCGGTACCTGTACCATGGTTCACACTCCCTTGCCGGTAGCCTCCTCCATTGTCACAAACAGTAATCTCAGCCTGGTTATCCTCTGTCCGACGTACCTTTATCTGCAACAGTCGTTTTCCTTCCTTTAACCTCAGGCCATGCTTGATGGCATTCTCTACTGGTATCTGCAACAGCATGGAAGGTACTTTCACAGCTTGCAGGTCTATCTGTTCATCCACCTCCAGCTGATAATGAAAATCGTCTCCCAATGAATCCTTCTCCAGATTCACATACGTATCCACGAACTCCAGCTCATCTGCCAGCGACACCGCCAAACAATCCGTCAGTTCCAGGTTACGACGTATCAGCTTTGTCAATCCAATCAGATTTTTACTTTCTTCTTCTCCCTTATGCAAATTCATTTCCCGATTCAAGACATTAAATACAAAATGCGGAGAAATCCGGTTACGCACATTCTCCAGACGCAACGAAGTAATGGCATTCTGCATACGCCATTGCTCCTTCTCGCGCAGACGCTTCCGATATAAAATTATGAGAAAGACTACAGCTATCAGCAAAAAGCAACCACCCACAATGACATACATCCACTGGTGCAACTGAAGTACCTGATTTTCTTTCTCACGGATAAAAATCTCCTTTTTCATCAGTGTACTGTCTTGCGCATACTTCAGTTCAATTTCTGCTGCCCGCATTTTCACTCTCTCATTCCGTATGGAGTCGTCCATACGATGGTTTTCTTGCAGATAATGATAGGCCTGCTTGTAGTCTCCCACCTTCTCGTAATACCGTTGCAGGTAACGATTACGCACATGAATCATATTGGGCTCCACCTGATCGTATTTCCGGGCATTTTTCAATCTTTCCCTGGCCAACGGCACATTTCCCTGTTTCAGCGCCAACTCCATCAGCTGTGTGTCAATGCAATACAAAGCCGTTGAATGCTGGATGGAGTCAAAGAACCCACGACATTTCTGCAAGTAATAAGAAGCTGAATCCAACTGGTTCAGCAGTAGGAATATCTCTCCCAAGTTAATCATGGTCAGATTCCGTTCAAAATTCATATCCGGATATTGATTGACCACCTTTAACGACCGACGAAAATAAGTTAAAGCAGTCTTATAATCCTGCCGGTAATAATACGAGTTACCTCGGTTGTTCAGGTAAATATGCTTCTCAAAAGGATGCATCTTGTCATAATACCGCGAAGCTAAATTATAATAATAATCACATGCTGCAAAATCACGTAATTCCATATTCACCTGCGCCAACCCATAATAAGCCGGAAATCGCTTTTCATCAGGCATATCCAGCGAATCTGCAATAGACAATGAACGGTTATACCACAAAGCCCCTAAATCATAACGGCCCTGTTTCACGTACACATCGGCCAGATTCAGACAAATGTCAGGCAAAGATCCCTTACTACCTCCTCGCGTAGCATATTCAAAAGATTTCAAATAGCATTGACAAGCAGAATCTGCCAGCGATTTACGCACATAAATGTTTCCTCTTGCATTATAAGCCATCGCATACAACTGAGCTATTTCCGGACTTCCGGCATGCGCGTCACAAAAGGCACTGATTCTATTTATAAAATAAGAGGCAGAATCCAATCTGAACGACAGGAAACAACTTCTTACTTTCAAAAACATCAACCGATAATACATCAGACTATCTTTGACAGACGGCATAATCTGGTCGACCATCCGACTGACATGTTCCGGAGAATCAGCAGAAATTCTTTCCATCTGCTGGTAGAACCTTTCGAAATAATCCACCGTATTTTTATGGTCCTTTCCCCCACACCCCATCATCAACAACAAGAAAAAAAGACCAATTCCTATTCCTCCTTTATAACAATTCTTCATAAAAAACTCGTTTCCTTTATCTATATAACAAAAATATAAAAAAATATTTCAATAAACAAAAAAGATTCCATTCTTTCTTACAAGATCCAAACTTGTTTTACGGATAGACAAATTTGTAAAGAAATTAGACAAAACAGATACTTTTTTTTCGTACAAAACTCTTACCCATAAAAAGTGAATTCTCAAACGAACCTCCCATGTTTTGCGAGGAAATGTGTACATTTGCAATTATAACTTCAAACTGACACACCCATGAATGATAAAACCTCTTACGAATTGCCTGATTTGAGTCACTCCATGGGAGCTCATTTAGGTATTCAGTTTCTCGAAATGGAAGAGGGATATGTCAAAGCCCAAATGCCGGTCGATGAAAAGACCTGCCAGCCATTTGGCATACTGAATGGAGGAGCTTCATTGGCTCTTGCAGAAATTGTAGCCGGACACGGATCCATTCCATTGTGTGCCCCGGGAGAGATGCCCTGTGGCATTCAGGTCAGCGCCAATCATCTCCATATGGTCCCCAAAGGCGACTATGTGATTGCAACCGGACGACTGATTCACCGAGGTCGTACCTCCCATCTGTGGAACGTAGACATCACCAACTCCAACGGGAAATTGATTTCCACTGCACGTATTGTCAACCAAATAGTCAAGAAACGTCCATGAAAACGCCGGAAACCACTTACCACCACCTCATCGACTCATTTACCCGACAAGGAGTCTGCTTTGCCTTGTACCGACTCCCGTGGACAGACGAACCGATTCTGGTCATGCAGGAAGAAGGAGAGCCTACCTTCTTGTCCAATTTAGAAGCCCTCAACCAAAAGAAAGGCTTTCTTCTGGCCCCTTTCCAACTGACTGAGGCACGTCCGGCAGCACTGATTCAGCCGGATATCGTGGCGCACGACTGGGAAAATATCGAACAGGCCTTGCAAAAATGGAGCAATCGCCACAAGGAATATACCGTGGAATCTTCCGCTCTCCCGCCAGAGAATACGGCTTCTGTTACACAGCCTTCCGAAAAAGAAGAAAAGGAACGCTATACCGAAACCTTCAGCCGCTTCATCTTGCCACTGAAGGAAAAACAATTCCGTAAACTGGTACTTTCCAGAAGTACCACTCATGCGCTTCCCCCACAATTCTCTCCATTGGCTACATTCATTCAGGCCTGCAACAGCTATCCGCGCATGATGATTTCCTTGTGCCACACTCCTTCTACCGGTACATGGATAGGCAGTACCCCCGAAATCATCCTCAGTGGGCACGAAAAGGAATGGCACACCGTAGCCTTGGCCGGCACCATGCCCATGCAGGGAGAAACCATGCCGACGGAATGGAGCAAGAAAAACCAGGAAGAGCAAGCATTCGTGGGAGAATACATCCGCAAAACCGTCAAGAAGTTCGGCACCAAACTGACCGAGAAAGGACCTTATACAGCCCGCGCCGGCCAGTTGGTACACCTGAAAACTGATTTTCATTTCTGCCTGAAGGATACCGACCATCTGGGCCACATACTTCAGGAACTACATCCCACACCCGCTGTCTGCGGTTTGCCTAAGGAAGAAGCCTATCGGTTCATTCTACAGACCGAACCGCACGACCGACTCTTCTATTCCGGCATCATCGGATGGATAGACCCAGAGGGCGATACCACCCTTTACGTCAACCTTCGCTGCATGCATTTGGAAGGAAATACGGCCACCCTCTATGCCGGAGGCGGCATCCTGCCCGACTCCACGGCCGATTCCGAATGGGAAGAAACGCAGCAGAAAATGAATACCATGCGCAATATTCTGTCAACCTAAAACGTATAAAGAATCATGTACACAGATAAAAAAAATATCCTGCAGCTGGTGGCCTTGCTGAAGGCCCACCGGATACAGAAAATCGTGTTGTGCCCTGGAAGCCGCAACATTCCGATTGTACAAACCCTGACCAACATGCCGGAATTCACTTGCTATCCGGTAACCGATGAACGGAGTGCCGGATTCTTTGCCTTGGGACTGGCCCTGAACGGCGGCAGTCCGGCAGCGGTCTGCTGTACCTCGGGTACGGCTTTGCTGAACCTGCATCCGGCCGTGGCCGAAGCCTTCTACCAGCAAGTACCGCTCGTAGTCATTTCAGCCGACCGTCCTGCGGCATGGATTGGACAGATGGACGGGCAAACCCTTCCCCAGCCTGGCGTATTCGGTAATCTTGTCAAGAAATCAGTCAACTTGCCGGAAGTACAGACGGAAGAAGACGAATGGTACTGCAACCGCCTCATCAATGAAGCTCTCATGGAACTCGACCACCATGGGAAAGGACCCGTACACATTAACGTGCCTATCAGTGAGCCCTTCTTCAAATTACCAGTGACAGAACTTCCCGAGGCCCGGGTGATTACCCGTTACCAGGGGCTGAACGTGTACGACAAGGACTACCAGCCACTCATCGACCGCCTGAACCGCTACCAGCGACGCATGGTGGTAGTGGGACAAATGAACCTGATATACCTGTTCGACAAGAAATATACCAAGATGCTCTACAAGCATTTTGCCTGGTTCACCGAGAACATCAGCAACCAGACCATTCCGGGACAGCCCATCCGCAACATCGAGCCTTTGCTTTGCTCCATGGATTTTGAAGCCCAGCAGAAGATGCGCCCGGAACTACTCATCACCTACGGCGGACACATCATTTCCAAACGGCTCAAGAAATTCCTTCGCCGTCATCCGCCGGTAGAGCACTGGCACGTGGCTCCCGACGGACAAGTGGCCGACCTTTTCGGTTGCCTGACTACCGTCATCGAGATGGACCCGTTTGAATTCCTTGAAAAGATTGCCCCGATGATGGACAGCCGTACACCGGAATATCCGCGTGCCTGGGAGGCTTTGTCCAAGCAGATTCCACAGGCCGAATTCCCCTATTCCGAGATGAGTGCCATCGGGAAAGTCATCGGCCACCTGCCGACACCTTGTTCGCTGCACCTGGCCAATAGTTCCACCGTACGCTATGCCCAACTGTTTCCTCTCCCTCAGGAAGTAGAAGTCTTGTCCAACCGGGGAACCAACGGCATTGAAGGTTCCTTGTCTACGGCCCTCGGTTACGCTACCGCCTCCGACAAGCTTAACTTCATCTTCATCGGCGACCTGAGCTTCTTCTACGACATGAATGCGCTCTGGAATGCCAACTATGGAAGCAACGTACGCATCCTCCTGCTCAACAACGAAGGAGGAGAAATCTTCCATGCCCTTCCGGGACTGGAGATGCAGGAAAACAGCCGCCGCTTCATTACGGCTACGCACCGCACCTCGGCCAAAGCTTGGGCCGAAGACCGCGGCTTCCAGTATCTTTCTGCCCATAACGACGAGGAACTGGACCGGGCGGTAGAAACCTTCACCCAACCTTCCATCACTTCACAACCGGTGCTGCTGGAAGTGTTTACGGAGAAGGACAAAGATATCGAGCATTTAAAAACGTATTATCACAACTTAAAATAACCATATTATGTCACAACCCAGAGAATGGAAAACCATCAAAGAATATCAGGATATTCTGTTTGATTTCTATCATGGTATTGCCAAAATTACCATCAACCGTCCGCGATATAGAAACGCGTTTACCCCGAAGACTACTTCTGAAATCAGCGATGCCCTGCTCATCTGCCGTGAGTGCCAGGACATCAACGTGGTGGTACTGACTGGAGCCGGCGACAAGGCCTTCTGCTCCGGCGGCGACATGCACGTGAAAGGTCACGGAGGTTATGTAGGCACCGACGGGGTACCCCGCCTGAACGTGCTCGACGTACAGAAACAGATTCGCTCCATCCCGAAACCGGTCATTGCCATGGTCAACGGATATGCCATCGGGGGCGGACACGTGCTCCACGTGGTCTGCGACCTGACCATCGCTTCTGAAAATGCCATCTTCGGACAGACAGGTCCTCGGGTGGGTAGCTTCGATGCCGGATTCGGTTCTTCTTACCTGGCCCGCATTGTGGGACAGAAAAAGGCTCGTGAAATCTGGTTCCTCTGCCGTCAGTACTCTGCCCAGGAAGCCCTGGAAATGGGACTGGTGAACAAGGTGGTACCTTTCGACCAGTTGGAAGACGAAGTAGTGGAATGGGCCGAAACCATGATGCAGCACAGCCCGCTGGCCCTGCGTATGATCAAGGCCGGACTGAACGCGGAACTGGACGGACAGGCCGGTATCCAGGAACTTGCCGGAGATGCCACCATGCTGTATTACATGACCGATGAAGCGCAGGAAGGTGGAAAGGCATTCCTCGAGAAACGGAAACCCGACTGGAGCAAGTATCCTAAATTCCCCTGATTAACTATCTGAATAAGTATATGCCGGACAGAAAGCAGACCCCTCTTTTGCTCTCTGTCCGCTTATTGTTTCATCCCTTACAGAGTTTATCATGTATTCACTGAAAATATTTCCGCGTACCCTCCATTTTAAACAACCGGCCGGTACTTCCCGTGGGGTGTATCACGTACGGCAAGTATGGTACCTCCTGCTTACCGATACAGAAACCGGACAGTACGGTGTGGGCGAATGTGCCCCCCTGCCTGCCTTGAGCTGTGACGACCTACCTGACTACCCTCGCCTGCTGGCCGAAATCTGCGAAAAGACCGCAGCCGACGGTCGCATCGACTACGAGGCGCTTCGTCCTTATCCTTCCATCCTCTTCGGACTGGAAACAGCCTTTGCCCACCTGCAGGCCCAAAGCCTGAGATTCTGGAACACCCCCTTCAGCCGGGGTACACAAGGCATTCCTATCAACGGACTGATTTGGATGGGCAACTTTGACGAGATGTACCGCCGCATCGAAGAAAAGATGAAAGCCGGATTCCGGTGCATCAAAGTAAAAATCGGTGCCATCGAATTTGAACAAGAACTGGAATTACTGGCTCACATCCGCCAACATTTCTCCGCTTCCGACATCGAACTGCGTGTAGATGCCAACGGAGCTTTCCGGCCGGAAGATGCCCTGCGAAAACTGACACAGCTGAACGAATTCCAACTTCATTCCATCGAACAGCCGATACGGGCCGGACAATGGGAAGCGATGAAAGCCCTGTGTGTCGCCTCTCCTTTCCCCATCGCACTGGACGAGGAACTGATTGGCGTAAACGAAATTGAACGGAAAAAAGAACTGTTAGATACCATCCGCCCGCAATACATCATCCTGAAACCGTCGCTCCACGGGGGCATCCGAGGAGCCGAAGAATGGATTTCCCTGGCCCAGGAAAGAGGTATCGGCTACTGGGTAACTTCAGCACTGGAATCGAACATCGGCCTGAATGCCATCGCACAATGGTGTGCCACGCTTCATCCCACCATGCCGCAAGGACTGGGCACTGGACTGCTCTTTACCGACAACCTCGACTATCCGCTGCACATCGAGGGGGACTGCCTGTGGTTCCACCCTGAAGAAGAGACACCCGATTTTCTGACTTTCTTGAACCGTATCTGACATGAGCCATCCTACCTTTATCACCGACATTGCCCGCCAGCACATCCGGATAGAAGGAGTAGACTATTCGGCCGCAGAGGCCCATTCCCGCCAGGAAGGACAACTTAGCCTCCTGCAGGAAACTTTCTATACCCGATACGGAGCAAACAGTTTCCAAGCCTCTTTGGCTGATTTCCTGCATGAATGGTTCGATGACCACGACACCGTACTGGTACACACATCCGGCTCGACGGGAACCCCCAAACCGCTGCGCGTAGAGAAACAACGCATGATGCAGAGTGCCATGCTGACGGTCCGTTTTTTAGGATTACATACAGGCGACACCGCCCTGCTCTGCATGCCATTGAAATACATCGCTGGAAAGATGGTCGTCGTACGGGCGCTGGTAGCCGGACTGGACCTGCTGCCTGTCACTCCCAGCGGACATCCACTGGCACAGACAAGCACCACCCCCGTTTTTGCGGCCATGATTCCCATGCAGGTATACAATTCCTTGCAGGTACCTGAAGAGAAAGAACGCCTTCAGCAAATCCGTCATCTCATCATCGGCGGAGGAGCCATCGATACGTCTTTGGGAAAGCAACTGTTGTCATTCCCCCACGCGGTGTGGAGCACGTACGGCATGACGGAAACCCTGTCGCACATCGCCCTGCGACGACTCAACGGACCGGAAGCGTCCGACTGGTACACGCCTTTCCAGCACGTCAAGCTGTCTCTTTCCCCGGAAAACACCCTGACCATCGAGGCACCGGCTGTTTGTCCGGAAATTTTGACCACGAACGACATCTGCGAATTCAATGCGCAGGGACAGTTTCACATCTTGGGACGGAAAGACAACACCATCAACACGGGAGGCGTCAAGGTACAGATTGAGCAAGTGGAAAACGCACTGCGGGCTACTCTCTCCTGTCCTTTTCAGGTGACTGCCGTGCCCGACCCCAAGTTCGGTGAACGCATCGTGTTGTTGCTGGAGGACCCGGAAGCAGCTTGTCCTGAATCTGTGCTGACAGAGGCCTTCCATACCCTTTCCCCCTATTGGCGGCCCAAACAGGTTTTCCGTATCCGGCAGTTACCGCAGACCGGTACCGGCAAACCCGACCGAGCTACAGCCCGCAAGCTGGCCAAAGAAATTGCAGAGAAAGAAACGAAATAAGCGGTTGTCCGCTTGTGTATGAGCATTCGATTCTTTAACTTTGTTAAATATTCAAATGCTCATTTTTTATTGAACCTCAAACCTATGGAAGAATACACCTTTCTTGCCCCTCTGTTGCTGACCATCGGAGGACTCATTATCGGAGCTATCCTGAAAGCATTGCTCAAGCACAGCCGTCTGCCCTACACCGTCGGCCTGTTTGCCATCGGAATTCTTGTAGGCGTGCTGAACCGCACCGGAGTGTTCCAGTCTCTGCCGGAACTGCACAATGCGGTCAACTCCGTAGCCAACATCAATCCTGACCTCATTCTTTACCTGTTCCTGCCCATCCTAATCTTTGATGCGGCCTATGAACTCAACCTGCATATTTTCAAGAAAACCCTGGCTAATGCGACCTTGCTGGCTGCTCCGGGACTCGTCATCTGCATGCTGCTGACAGGAGCTTTCCTCATGGGCATCGCGACGTTTGTTCCGGGACTGGAATCGTGGACGTGGGCATTTGCCCTCATGTTCGGTGCCCTGATCAGTGCCACCGACCCGGTAGCCGTCGTGGCCCTGCTGCACGAACTGAAAACCAGTAAACGCTTCTCCACCCTCGTCGACGCGGAATCTCTGCTGAACGACGGAACGGGTATCGTGTGCTTCATGCTTTTCTTCGGTGCCTACGTTTCGGGAGAAACTGAGCACACCTCTCCGCTGGTCACCTTTATTCAGGAAGTGGGCATCAGTACCCTGTTAGGATTCTTCCTGGCACGTATTGTCATCTGGTTCATCACCCGCATCAATTCGGAAGAAATGGTGCAGAACAGTGTCATTATCCTGGCGGCTTACCTCACCTTCATCCTCTCACAGTATTATCTCGGGGTATCGGGCGTGATTGCCCTCGTGGCTTTCGGACTGACCGTGACTTACGTAGGCAAACCGCGACTGAAACCACAGGTGAATACTTTCATGGAACATTTCTGGGAATTGCTCACCTACATCGCCAACACCTTGATTTTTATTCTTGTAGGTATCGTCATTGCCGAAAAAGTGGATTTCTCCTGGAGGGCATTCGGCCTGCTGGCACTCCTCTATGTGGCCCTCAACCTGATTCGCTTTGCCATGATCATGCTGCTGTATCCGGTCATGAAACGGTTGGGATACGGACTGACCAAACGCGAATCGGTCATCCTGACTTGGGGTGGACTGCGCGGGGCACTGGCCATGACACTGGCTCTGATGGTGTCCTACACCCCAGCTATTCCCGAGGATATCCGGAGTCAGATATTGTTCTTCACGGCCGGTATCGTGACCCTGACCCTATGCATCAATGCCACCACCATGCGCGCATTGCTCAACCGCCTGGGACTGACCCACATTCCTTCGGCACGTACCTTGCTGGCATACCGCGTGGAAAAATCAGTTCGGGAGAACTCTGAAAAATACTTAGAAAGCCTGAAAAAGAGAGATGCATTGGATGGAGCCAACTGGCAGAAGGTGGAAAATTACATGACCGCCCAACCTCAAGAACCGGCCAAGAATCCTCAAAACAAGGCCATGCTTCCAGAAATCCGCTTGCGGGTATTGGACAAAGAAAAAGCGGTCTGCCGCCAGATTTATGAAGAAGGAGTCATTTCAAAAGTGGCCTTCCTGCGCCTCATGAACTCGCTCGACGAGCTCTATGACCACGACGGGAACTACCCGCTGAACATGCGTCATTCCATTTTCAACTTCTGCCAGCGTACCGACCTGCTGAACAGCCTGCGGGGCCTTCCTTATCTCCAGAACTGGATGACCTTCTATTTCCGCGAACGCATTACGGTGGTGTACGACCTAGGCAGAGGATTCATCATCCTGCAAAAGGAAAGTCTGAAACTGCTGAACGACCTGGCCTCTTCCGACTGGATTACCAGTGAACAACAGCCGGTGCTCGAAGTATTACGGGGAGAAATCAATGACAACATGACCCGCATGGGAGCCTTTATCAGCAACCTGGCACAGAACTTCCCGAAGGCATACGGTCATGCCCTGACCATCAAATCCATCCGTATGTTGCTGAGCAACGAACGGCGTACCGTCAAGCAGATGGTCAATAGCGGCATGCTGTCTGAAAAAGACGCAGAGAAACTCCTGAATGACATTGACGACCGTACCGATGAAGTCAATTCATTCAGCCATACCTTTGCCGCCTCTTTCCTGAGGTGGCTGTTCTTCATCAAGAAAAAGAAAATTTACCGTAACTGATGCAAGAGATTCCTGTGCCCCCTTTCTTACAGGGCACAGGTTCCTTGTCCGGCATAATCATCGCCCACTTCCCCTTGATACTCCGGATGACGCTGCAACCATATGACCGCGTATGAACAAGTGGCAATAGCCTTCAGTCCCTTGCAACGGCCATAATCGTAAGCAGCCTTTACCAACGCAGAAGCAATACCCCTGCCTCCAATCGCTTCCGGCACAATGGTATGCCGTATGTCCAGTCCTCCGTCGTGAATCTGATAGGCTACATGGGCCCGGTGCCCTTCCAGTTCCACATAAAACTCCTGCCGGGATTCGTCATGCTTGATTTCCATATGATTTCTGATTGGTTCACCACACAAGATAGGATTTTTCTACTTCACGACCAAACGATTCCTGCAATTTTTATGAACCAGAGGACATACCTCAACATGTACGTGATGAACTCTCGACACGTTCGTGTCGACCTCTCGTCACGTACGTGACGAGGTCTCCGCACGAACGCGTCGAGCTAAATTTGTCCCTGCGATTTGACTATAACTGTGTGTACTTAAAAGAACCTCCGAGAATCATTTTCTTTCGGCCAAAGTCTTTCCTTTCTCCCGAAGATAGGCCAAATGCTTCGGACTTCCAATCAGCTGAGCCGTATAGATACCCGTATGGCCGGAAAACAAGTAGGCCACTACACAGGCAATGCCCAAGTAAATTCCCGGTTCTGCCCCAAACAATTCGATACCCATCAACGTACAGGCTATCGGCGTGTTGGTAGCCCCGGCAAACACCGCTACAAAACCAATACCCGCCAGCAATCCCATGGGAAGAGGCACGATGGCCGACAAGGCACTTCCCAACGTAGCACCCACAAAGAACGAAGGAGTTACTTCTCCTCCCTTAAAGCCCACACCGATGGTAAAGGTCGTAAAGAGAATTTTCAGCAGAAAGTCATACCACATCTGCTGCTCGGAAAACGAAGCAACAATCGTCGGCACACCCAAACCGATGTATTTCGTGGTTCCCATCAGCCATACTGCTGCGGCTATCACCACCCCTCCTGCCAACGGACGCAACGGCGGATAACTGATACGTTTGGCCACGCCCGACCAAAAACCGATGGAACGCGAAAACAACATGGCAGCTAGGCCGAAAAGAATACCCACTGCTACCGTCCACAGCAGTTTACCTCCATCAAGCGTAGGTACTTCCGCTACTATATAATGCGTATGTGCCACTCCCCAGGCATGACACACCATGCTGGCTACAGCCGCTGAAAGGAAACTGGGCAAGATGGCTTCGTAGCGCATCCGTCCCACCACAATAACTTCCAGACCGAAAACAGCTCCCGCCAGCGGAGTCCCGAACACAGAAGCAAACCCTGCACTGATACCGATGGCCACCATCAACCGATGGTCTCTGCGCCGCATGCGAAACAAGCGGGAAAACTGGTCGGCAATCGCTCCACCCATCTGCACACCGGTCCCTTCCCTTCCGGCAGACCCACCGAACAAGTGCGTCAATACCGTACCGATATATACCAAGGGAGCCATTCGAAAGGGAATGATGTCATGGGGTGAACGGATTTCTTCTATCAGGTAATTGTTTCCTTTGGAAGCCGACCCAGCCAGGTAATGATACATCAGTCCAATGACCAGTCCGGCCACGGGCAACAAAGCAATGATCCAAAGATGCTGCTCACGATACTGTGTGGCCCATTCCAACGATACCAGCAACAACGCAGAGGCGGAACCTATGCAGGCACCCGACAATGCGGACAGAAAGAGCCACTTGAGCAAATACAAGAACAAAGGAAACTGCTCCAGTTTCCACCAATACTTCCGATTTTTTAATGTCTTCATACAATTCGTTATTTTCTTACATCCAATGCGGTTTTCACTAAAACCAAAGTGGCAAGCATTCCACAAAGTCTGGATGCAGATACAATTCGTCCTGCCGGTCCTCTGGGAAAGACCCACCTTGGCAGGAACTATCAGCTACTCATTAGCGGTTTATCACAGGGAAGTCCCATTCCCTTGATTCGAAAATCGGATGCAAAGGTATAAAAAATCTGGAAACATAAAAAAACTGTTCCCCGACTCTCGTCGGAGAACAGCCACAACACAAACACAAAATAAAACACGACAAAACTACTATGCAAAAATACAACTCCCCGCTTGTTCCAAGTGGAAGTCAGCTGCTCCCATCATCTATTCACATAGACCATAGTCACAAGAGCTGTACATCACATATAACGTTATAAAAACGTATTTAGTTCAATATCTTCAATTCTATTAACACTTCAAATTACATAATACCTTTTTCACGCAAGTGAACCTGCCACTTCCATGCAGAACGCAAGGTATCTTCGATAGAAGTTTCAGCCTTCCAGCCCAATTCTGTATTAGCATAAGTCGGGTCGGCCCAAACTTTAACGATATCGCCTGCACGACGTCCTGCAATCTGGTAATTCAGTTTCACGCCCGTAGCTTCTTCAAACTTGTGAATCAGTTCCAATACAGAAAGACCACGTCCGGTACCAATGTTGAAGACCTCTACTTTGTCTTTCTGCTTGTCACTCAATATACGGTCCATAGCAATTACGTGAGCTTTTGCCAAGTCAACCACATAAATATAATCACGGATACATGAACCGTCAGGAGTATCGTAATCGTCGCCGAATACACTCAATTTTTCACGGATACCCATGGCAGTCTGCGTCAAATACGGAATCAGATTCTGCGGCACTCCGTTCGGAAGTTCACCAATCAATGCAGTAGGATGTGCGCCAATCGGGTTGAAGTAACGCAACATGATGGCATGAATTGGAGAACCGGAAGCCACTGTATCGCGGATGATTTCCTCATTAATCTGCTTGGTATTACCGTATGGAGATTCAGCTTTCTTGATAGGAGCTTCTTCAGTGACAGGCAGTTTATCCGGCTGTCCGTATACAGTACAAGAAGAAGAGAAGATAATACCTTTCACGCCATGTTTAGGCATCAGCTCCAGCAAGTTAATCAATGAAACCAAGTTGTTACGATAATACAGCAACGGTTTCTGTACGGATTCACCTACAGCCTTGCTTGCCGCAAAATGAATGATACCTTCAATACCCGGATATTTAGTAAATACCGCATCCAAACCAGCCTGATCCAAGCAATCAACCTTTTCAAATGCAGGACGTATGCCTGTGATCTGTTCAATACTATCTACTACATCTGCACGAGAATTAGAAAGGTTGTCTACAATTACGACATCGTAACCGCTATTCTGCAATTCAACCACAGTATGAGAACCAATGTATCCGGTTCCACCTGTCACGAGAATTCTTTTTTTCATAACACTAAGGTTTACTTTTATTTAACTCCTTTATTAAAGTCATTTACTATATCTCCACAAAAGTAGGAAAAAAGATTGAAATGTGCGCCAACCCGTTATTAAAAAATTAAAAAAGTGTTACCCGGGAACTCACCGGATAACACTTTTTTTTTAAAAGGTATTCTATTAAAATGATAAAATCAGTTCAAGCCGAACAATACGGCAAGTCCTTTATCTACCCCTGAGAAGCCCATAAAGGCCATGGCCAGCAATCCGGCTGTTACCAAGGCGATAGACATACCGCGCATGCCTTTCGGAATGTTGACCAAGCTCAACTGTTCCCGAATACCGGCAAAAACAATCAATGCCAGTGCAAAACCCAAGGCAGTAGAGAAGGCATAAATCACACCTGTCAGCAGATCAAAGTCTTTCTGAATGACCAGAATGGTCACACCCAAAATACAGCAGTTAGTGGTAATCAGCGGGAGGAATACACCCAATGCCTGATACAAAGAAGGAGAAACTTTCTTCAAAATGATTTCCACCATCTGCACCAGGGCGGCGATGACAAGGATAAAGGCAATGGTCTGCATATATCCCAGTCCGAAGGGATCCAGCACAAACTTCTGAATGGCGTAGGTCACGATAGTGGACAATGTCAGCACGAAGGCTACCGCAGCTCCCATACCCATGGCCGTTTCAACTTTCTTGGAAACGCCTAAGAACGGACAGATACCCAAGAATTGTGACAACACGATGTTGTTCACAAAGATTGCGGTGATAAATATCAATATATATTCCATATCTTTCTATTTTTAAGGGTTATGCTTTTTTCAAGCGGTTTACAATCGCAATGAGGTATCCCAATACAATGAAAGCTCCAGGAGCCAGTACAAAGATCAACATGCCATAATTCTCCGGCATAATAGCCACATTGAACAACTTGCCAGTTCCCAGGAATTCACGAACACCACCCAGTAAAGTCAAGGCAATGGTAAATCCAAGACCTATACCCAGACCGTCAAAGAAAGAAGCTACCGGATTGTTCTTGGCAGCAAAGGCCTCGGCACGTCCTAACAAGATACAGTTCACCACAATCAACGGAATGAACAAGCCCAAAGTAGCGTACAGTGCCGGCACGTAGGCCTGCATCACCATCTGCAACACTGTCACAAATGAAGCAATGACCACCACAAAGATAGGAATACGTACCATATCCGGCACCAGGTTCTTGATCAGGGAAATCACCACGTTAGAGCAAATCAGCACAAACATGGTGGCCAGTCCCATACTCATACCGTTGATGGCAGAAGAAGTGGTACCCAAAGTCGGACACATACCCAAAAGGAGTACAAATGTAGGATTCTCTTTTACAATCCCATTCATTAACACTTTAAAATTATTCATAGCCTGTCCTCCTATTCTTTTACGGGTTCTACATTCGTGGTATCTGTGTCACATTTTTCAGCCGGTTTAGCCTGCTGAGAGGCTCCACTGGCACTGTCCACATGTTGATTCTTATAGGCTGCATACGCATTATTGACAGCCAGCAGGAAGGCACGTGAAGTAATGGTAGAGGCCGTAATGGCATCAATTTTACCTCCATCCTTGCTGACGGTCAGCGGTTCCTGTCCCGGATTCTTTCCGGTAATATCGCCTTTCGCACCTTTCTTGAACCACTCAGCTGCCTTGGAACCCAATCCCGGAGTCTCGGAATGGCTCAGCAGCGAATAGTCGATGATGTTTCCATCATTGTCGAATCCAACCAGCACAGTCAACGGCCCGCCAAATCCATTGGAAGCAGACTGTACGGCAGCCCCCACAGGTTGTCCGCCTTTGGTGGCCTTGTAAATGATATATTGAGCTCCATTGACTTCCACTGTGTCAGCAGCTTCCGCCGGATTGTTGTCAAAACCCGGAACCACCACGGCAATGGCATCGCTCAATGTCTTAGCATTAGCCTGCGCAATAGGTTCAGCAGTCACACTGTTCACCCAGCCCAGCAGCGCTCCGGCCACTACGGAAAATCCGGTCAATGCCAGAGCCATATTCTTTAAAGATGATTCTAACTTTTTCATTTCTTCACTACCTCCCCAAAACGTTTTGGTTTACAATAAGTATTGATCAACGGAGTAAATGCGTTCATGATGAAAATAGCGAACGACATACCTTCCGGATAAGCACCGAAAGTACGGATAACCACGGTCAGGAAACCGATGGCTACGCCATAAATCAACATGCCTTTGTGAGTCATCGGTGAAGTGACATAATCAGTAGCCATGAAAATGGCTCCCAACATCAGACCTCCAGTAAACAGATGAGCAAACGGAGAAGCATACACCGTAGGATTAGCCAGGTGCATCAGGCCGGAGAACACAAACACGGTTACCAAAATGGAAACCGGAATATGCCAGGAGATGATCTTCTTCCACAACATGTAAACCAGTCCAAGCAACAAAGCCAGCGCACTTACCTCACCGATACATCCCGGATTATTTCCCAGGAACAAAGAAAGTGTATCAGGTAACTTGCTCAGGGCTGTAGCATCGCCATGAACGGCCATTTTCATCAAGGCCAGCGGAGTAGCTGCGGTTTCCGCATCGGTATAGCTGGTAAGCTGTCCGACTACCGGCCAGGAAGTCATCTGCACCGGGAAAGAAATCAGCAGGAAGATACGTCCTACCAGCGCAGGGTTGAACGGGTTGCATCCCAGTCCCCCAAATGTCATCTTTCCTATACCGATAGCCACCAGTGCCCCGATGATGATGATCCACAACGGCAGATTGGAAGGCAAGTTGAATGCCAGCAACACACCGGTCAACGCAGCCGATCCATCGGTAATGGTGGTGCGCTCACGCTTCAAGATATATTTGGTGATAGCCCATTCAAAGAACAGACAGGCCACAACAGAAGTCAGTGTCACCACCACTGCTCCCAAGCCGAACATGTAGAAAGATACGAGCAAGGCCGGTATCAGCGCAATCAGCACGCCATACATGTTTTTCTGTACACTGTCGCCACTATGTACATGCGGCGATAAGGATACTATTAATTTGTTTGCCATAAGATTCTCCAATTATTTTTTTGCATTACGTGCACGGATGATACCGCCCACCTTACCTTTACCTAAACGGATGTAGTCCAACATCGGACGATGAGAAGGACACGTAAACTGGCATGAACCGCATTCGATGCACGACATGATCTTTTCGTGTTCCACGCGCTCCCAGTCGCCGTGAGCTGAACAAGTAGCCAGCAGGAAGGGTTCCAGGCCCATCGGACAAGCACTCACACATTTTGCACAACGGATACACGGCTGAGGTTCTGCACGGCGTGCTTCTTTCTCGTTCATGATCAATACGCCGGAACTACCTTTGCAGATAGGCACTTCAATGTTGACCAATGCCTTACCCATCATCGGGCCACCGCCGATTACCTTTCCGGTATCTTCCGGCAGGCCACCGGCTGCTTCAATCAGCTGGCTCATCGGAGTCCCCATACGGGTCAGGAAGTTAGACGGGTTCTTCAATGACTTACCGGTCACGGTTACCACACGTTCAAACAAAGGTTTATTCTTCTGTACGGCTTCATATACGGCATAGGCTGTACCTACGTTCTGCACCACAGCCCCTACATTGATAGGGATAGCTGGAGGAGCCGGCACCTGACGACCGATAATGGCATCAATCAACTGTTTTTCACCTCCTTGCGGATATTTCACTTTCAACGGAACCACTTCGATGCCTGGATAAGCTGCTGCTTTCTGCGTCATCAGCTGAATGGCATCGGGTTTGTTGTTTTCAATACCGATATAAGCTTTGTTCACTTTGGCTGCCTTCATCAGAATCTGTACACCGACCAGAATCTCATCCGACTTTTCCAACAGCAAACGGTGGTCAGCAGTCAGATAAGGTTCACACTCCACGGCGTTGATAATGACACATTCAGCCTTGCATCCGGGAGGAGGAGTCAGTTTCACATGTGTCGGGAAGCAGGCACCACCCATACCGACAATACCGGCATTCTTAATTTTAGCGACAATTTCTTCCGGAGTCAGGTTACATTCCTTGACCAACTCCGTACTACGGTCAATCGATTCTTCCCACTCGTCACCTTCCACATCGATGAAGATGGCAGGTTTACGATAACCACTTGCATCAATCACACTGTCTATCTTGTTCACCTTGCCGGAAACGGAAGAGAAGATAACGGCCGAAACAAAGCCTCCTGCTTCCGCAATCTTGGTACCAACCTTCACTACGTCGCCTTTCTTTACAATGGCAGTAGCTGGGGCTCCAATATGCTGGGACAACGGAAATACCGCTTGCTTGGGAAGCGCAAGCGTTTCAATGGCTTTTCCGGCTGACAATTTATTTTCTGCTGGATGAACTCCACCAATTCTAAATGTCTTCACTGTTATGTTATTTAGTATTATACAATTATAAGATTAAGCTTCTGTACTTTTCGGAGCTTCTGCAGCCGGAGTCTCAGCAGGACTAACCTTCTTTGCAGCTTCGGGGCTTACCGGAGCAGCAGCAGGCTTCTCCACTGCCGGTTTGTCAGCAGCCGGAGTGTCAGCCTTCGGTTTGCGTGGCGGGAAGTTCACAGCTACGATGGCATGCTGCGGACATTCCATTTCACACTTACGGCAAGACTTACACTTGGCCGGGTCAATGTAGGCCAGGTTGTTTTCCAACGTGATGGCTTCAAACGGACAGACTTTCACGCACTTTCCGCAACCGATACAAGCTGCCGCACAAGCTTTGCGGGCCACAGCTCCTTTGTCTTTGTTGACGCACTGTACATACACTCTGCGGTTGTTCTTTCCTTTCGGACGGATTTCGATGATGTGACGCGGACAAGCCTTACTACAAGCTCCACAAGCCGTACACTTCGATTCATCCACTTCCGGAAGACCGGTTTCCGGATTCATGTGAATAGCATCAAACTGACAAGCAGACACACAGTCACCGCATCCCAGACAGCCAAACGTACATCCGCTTTCGCCTCCGAAGGTCGTATTGGCTACCACACAAGAACGAACGCCGTCATACTGGGTCAGTTTCGGACGGTTGGCACAAGTACCGTTACATCTTACTACTGCCACCTTCGGTTCAGAAGCTACCGACTCCAATCCCAAGATGCTTGCCACCTTGTCCATTGTAGGCTGACCACCTACCGGACACATTTTTCCTTCCAAGGAACCGGCTTTTACACAAGCTGCGGCAAAACCGGAACATCCCGGGAAACCGCATCCGCCACAGTTGGCCTGAGGAAGCACTTGTGCCACCTGTCCAATGCGCGGATCTTCATACACAGCAAACTTCTTAGAAGCCACATACAAGATAACGGCCGAAACCAAACCGATGGCACCCAATGAAATTACTGCAACTAAAATTAAACTCATAATATAAAGTTAGTTTATTAATTATTAATTGATTCTAGAACAAAAACAAAAGTGCGTCTGAACCTCTCCCGGTACAAGAAAAGTATCAGATAATAAGGTATCAGCATACACAAGGACACCAGTGAGGAAACAGCCTCGTCACCTCCCGTCACAGACATGGATATAAAAAGTGAAACGAGCAACACCACAAAGGGAAAAACAAAAGCCCACATAACTGCTTTCATACCCAATGATGTCGCTCCGCTTATCGTAACCTGACTGCCAACCTGACAATCCAGCCCGTCCTTATTATATACATCTATCAGTTTTTCTTTCGACTCTGCTGCACTGCAATGCCCCTTGACACTACATGAAGAGCAGGCAGACGTTTGTACAATCCTTACTTTCAAGTAAGAACCGTTGATGCTTTCCACAATACCTAGATGTTTTACTGTATTAGCCATTTTTGTAAACCACACATTACAAATGTGTGGCAAATGTACGATAAATATTGTTTCGTTGGTAACGCTAACGGAGAAATTCTGTTTAAAAAAAGTAAATTTACAAGGGTGGTCTTACTCAAAACGAACCACCCCAGCCCCTTTGGTTCAATCCACGATGGAATATCCCGCCTCTAACAATGCATTCCGAATCTGTGCGATATGTTCCGCATTACGTGTTTCCATCACTAAACGCAGGAAACAAGCGGTCACATTACTGGTATTGTTGTTGCGTTCGTGCAAAACGGAAATGATATTTCCACCCAGACGAGCGATGACGGCAGCTACCCCCATCAGTTCTCCCGGTCTGTCGTGCAAATCAAGTGTCACCGTATAAGAACGGCCCGACATATTCAATCCTCGACTAATCACACGGCTTAAAATCGTCACATCGATATTACCTCCGGAAACTACACAAATGGTTTTCTTTCCAGCCACCGGTACCTTATTGAACATTGCAGCCGCTACTGATACAGCTCCCGCTCCTTCCGCAATTAGTTTCTGCTGTTCCATCAACGCCAGGATAGCCGCACAAATTTCATCTTCAGTTACTGTGACAATACCGTCCACGTATTTGCTACACAGTTCAAACGTATGTTCTCCCGGTTCTTTCACTGCAATGCCGTCGGCTACTGTAGCCACTGAAGCCAGACACTCACGTTTGGCATGTTCGATAGACCGCAGCATGCTCGGTGCACCCTGGGCCTGCACACCATATACCTTCACACTCGGTTTCAATGATTTCAAGGCATAGGCCACACCTGAAATCAATCCGCCACCTCCTACCGGAACAATCACGACGTCCACATCCGGAAGCTGATTCAACAGTTCCAAACCAATGGTACCCTGACCGGCAATGACGTATTCATCATCAAAAGGATGAATGAAAGTATATCCCATTTCCTCTTTTAGTTCCAATGCTTTCTTATACGCATCATCGTATACGCCTGGAACCAGGCAAACCTCTGCCCCGTAACGTTTGGTGGCCTCCACCTTTGAAATCGGAGCACCTTCCGGCAGGCAAATCAAAGATTTTATGCCATGCTTGGTGGCTCCCAAAGCCACTCCCTGAGCATGGTTTCCTGCTGAACAGGCAATTACACCTTTTGCTTTTTCTTCATCTGTCAGACGAGATATCTTATAACATGCCCCTCTCAATTTAAAAGACCCGGTATATTGCAGATTCTCCGGCTTCAAATAAATCTGGCTTTCAGGATTTATTTGAGGAGCATAAATCAAATCTGTTCTTCGTATTACATTTTTCAAGGCAAATGAAGCCCGATAAATACAATCCAATGTTAACATAATGATATTCTTTTATTGTTTTCGTGTGCAAATGTACAAAAACATTGGATTTTAAAAGAATAAATCCGATAAATAAGAAAAAAAGCATTCAGATAGAAAAATCCATCTGAATGCTTCTCACTTTACAAATTATCATCAAACGACTTTAAGTCCATGCCCTCATCTATAAACTTTCTTCGAAGTTCAACTAAAATTCTTTGATAATGTTTGAAACAAGCCGATTTGCTGATTCCCCTTTTTTCCCCTGCCTGACGAAAACTCATTTTATAATAGATAATATCGTGAATCAAACTTTGGTCGTCCAATGAAAGTTCCAAAACCGCTTTTTCCTCTTTTTCATAATAAGCTTCCAGCAGAAGAGGATTAGAGGATTGAGAGACCTCCGTTTCAATTAAGGCAATCAAATCTTTATCAGAAGAAACCATTACCGGAGACCGTTGCTTTCTACGATAAAAATCACGCACCACATTCATCGTAACAGTCAATGCCCATGATTCAAAATGCCCACGCTCATCATAGTGTGATAAAGAAAAAGCTTCACAAATTCGCAACAAGGCTTCTTGTTGTAGGTTAGAGACATCATCCGAATTTCGGACATGAGAACTTACATATGTTTCCACGATATGCATACATTGACGGAAAAGTATCTTTCTTCTCCGTTCTTCTTCACTTGGTTCCTCTGAAATATCTTCACCGGAACCGGAAAAATGAGTGTGATTTTTCATTTCTCTTACATTTAATCTTACTCTTTCAGTCTCACTCAAAAAGTAAGAAGGTTAACAAAAAAGTGAATTTCAAATAATAGATTTAAAGAACAATTCAAGAAGACCTAAGGCTAATCAATTATTTAAAAATCTTTTATTTTGACAACAAATATAAGACTTTAATTTGTATATACAACAATTTTTACACAATATTTTACATAAAAAATTACGATTCGACAAATAAAAAAGGCATCAAAAAGAAGATAATCTTTCTTTTTGATGCCTTTTCCTATGCAAAAATCAATTAATCGAGCTTCAACACTGCTAAAAACGCCTTCTGCGGCACCTCTACCGTACCAATCTGCTTCATACGTTTTTTCCCTCGTTTCTGTTTTTCCAACAGCTTACGCTTACGGCTCACGTCACCTCCGTAACATTTGGCCGTTACATCCTTGCGGACTGCCTTGATGGTTTCACGTGCAATAATCTTGGCACCGATAGCTGCCTGAATGGCAATTTCGAACTGCTGACGAGGTATCAGTTCCTTCAATTTCTCACACATCCGACGGCCCAAATCGTAGGCATTGTCAAAATGAGTCAAGGTAGACAGCGCATCTACTGATTCTCCATTCAGCAAAATATCCAGTTTCACCAGCTTGGAAGGACGGAAACCCGACTGATGATAGTCGAACGAAGCATATCCCTTGGAGATACTCTTCAGTTTATCGTAAAAATCAATCACAATTTCTCCCAACGGCATCTTGTAATGCAGTTCCACACGGTTACCGGAAATATAATCCTGTTTTACCAACTCGCCACGTTTGCCCAAGCAAAGGGTCATAATCGGACCGATATAGTCGGTCGAAGTAATGATGGAAGCGTCAATATAAGGTTCTTCAATGTGATCAATCAAGGTAGGATCCGGCATACCGCCCGGATTATGTACTTCCTGCACCCCACCCTGCTTGTCGTATACCATATAAGATACGTTCGGCACCGTAGTAATGACATTCATGTCAAACTCGCGGTCCAGACGTTCCTGCACAATCTCCATATGAAGCAATCCCAAGAAACCGCATCGGAAACCAAATCCCAATGCCAGAGACGATTCCGGCTGGAAAGTCAGAGACGCATCGTTCAACTGAAGTTTCTCCAATGAAGCACGCAGATTCTCATAATCTTCCGCCTCTATCGGATACACCCCGGCAAACACCATCGGTTTCACTTCCTCAAATCCGTCGATAGCCTTATCGCACGGGCGGTCGATATGCGTAATGGTATCACCCACCTTCACTTCTCGTGAGGTCTTGATACCCGAAATGATATAGCCTACATCACCGGTACGAAGTTCTTTCCGTGGCACCATGTCCATCTTCAAGACACCCACTTCGTCTGCCACATATTCTTTTCCTGTATTGAAGAATTTCACCTTGTCGCCGGTCCGGATGATACCGTTCTCCACCTTGAAATATGCGATAATACCTCGGAAGGAATTGAAGACAGAGTCGAAAATCAACGCTTGCAACGGAGCACTCTCATCTCCCTGAGGAGCCGGAATCCGCTCGATGACGGCCTGCAAGATTTCTTCCACTCCCAATCCCGTCTTACCGGAAGCACGGATAATCTCTTCGCGCTTGCATCCCAGCAAGTCGACAATCTCATCCTCCACTTCTTCCGGCATCGCACTGGCCATATCACATTTATTCATCACCGGAATGATTTCCAAGTCATGTTCCAACGCCATATACAAGTTTGAAATGGTCTGTGCCTGCACACCCTGCGAAGCATCCACTACCAGCAAGGCACCTTCACACGCCGCAATGGAACGAGACACTTCGTAAGAGAAGTCCACATGCCCCGGAGTATCAATCAGGTTCAGAATGTATTTTTCACCTTTATAAGTATACTCCATCTGAATGGCGTGGCTCTTGATAGTAATACCACGCTCGCGTTCCAAATCCATATCATCCAGCATCTGTCCTTCCGTAATCTTGATGGTCTGCGTATATTCCAGCAAGCGGTCGGCCAAAGTGGACTTCCCGTGGTCAATGTGTGCAATAATGCAAAAGTTTCGGATATTCTTCATATATAATATTACAACTTATCAAAATTATTGTGCAAAGATAGGCAAAAAAAGAGATTTTTATGTATGTTTGCCATTGAAACTAATCATAAAACATCATTAACCCATATGAAAAAAACATGGATTATTCTTATCGCAGTAGTCGCTGTCATCGTTATTTACTGCGTTACCTCGTATAACTCTTTAGTGACTCAGGAAGAAACCGTAGGCACTGCATGGAGCAATGTAGAAAACCAATACCAGCGCCGTTCCGACCTGATTCCGAACTTGGTCAACACTGTCAAGGGATATGCTGCTCATGAAAAAGAAACCTTCGATGCCGTAGTTTCCGCCAGAGCCAAAGCTACCCAGATGACCATCGACATCGACGACCTGACTCCGGAAAAGATTAAAGCTTATCAAAAAGCCCAAGGTGCCGTAGGCAGTGCATTGAGCCGTCTGCTTGCTGTGACAGAAAACTATCCGGAGTTGAAAGCCAATGAAAACTTCAAGGAGCTGCAAGCCCAACTGGAAGGAACCGAAAACCGTATCAGTGTAGAACGTCGCAAATTCAATGAAACGGCCCGCGAATATAACACGAGCATCCGCCGTTTCCCGAAAAACATCGTAGCCGGCCTGTTCGGATTTGAAAAACGTCCTTATTTCGAAGCCGAAGAAGGCAGTGAGAAAGCTCCGGAAGTTAAGTTCTAAACCGGGCTTACACATGAAACGTTATTTCTTACTGGGAATATTCTTCCTGCTGACTATCTCCCTCTGCCCCTTGCAAGCAGAAGGCTACAAGGTAGAAGATATTCCCCTTGTACATTTGCAGAACCGGACACGGTATGTCAGCAACCCCGATGGGATATTAAGCGACGCAGCTGTAGCCGTCATGGACACCACGCTTTTCGCCTTGGAGCAAAAGACCGGTATCCAGACCTTGGTCGTGGCTGTCCGTCAGATAGAAGGAGGCGACTGCTTTGACTTCGCTTACCAGTTGGGTGAAAAAAACGGCGTCGGCCAGAAAGGCAAAGACAACGGACTGGTCATCCTGCTGGTCACCGAGGAACGGTGCATCCAGTTTGCCACCGGATACGGTCTGGAAGGTATCCTTCCCGATGCCATCTGCAAACGTATCCAAACCCGCTACATGAATCCTTACCTGAGCAAAGGTAACTGGGATGCCGGGATGGTGGCAGGCGTGCAAGCTGTACGCCAGATACTGGACAAGAGTTCCGGTTCCCCCACTCCTCCCGAAGGAGAATCCGACAACCTCCTGCTCTTCCTTGTATTGGGATGCTGTTTCATTTTGGTGCCGGCCTTGCTTTGGTATTCGGTACGCCAGCGGAACAAATGCCCCAATTGCCACAAACATACCCTGAAGCAAGTCTCCGTCCGTACCATTTCCCGTGTAGGAGGTGTACGAACTGAAGAAGTGACCTACCTGTGCAGCCATTGCGGTCATGTACGCCACGTCCAGCGGAAAGTGAACGATGACGATTTCCACCATCGGGGTGGCAACGGAGGACCTTTCCTAGGCGGACCGTTCTTTGGCGGCGGATTCGGAAGAGGCGGAGGCTTTGGAGGCGGCTTCGGTGGCGGAAGTTTCGGAGGAGGAAGCTTTGGCGGCGGAGGTGCCGGAAGCAAATTCTGATTACAATCACAATTATACTATACAACCATGTACAATAACACTTTTGGAAATATCTTCCGTCTCACCAGCTTCGGTGAATCACACGGAAAAGCTATAGGCGGCGTCATCGACGGATTTCCCGCAGGCATCGCCATCGATATGGATTTCATTCAACAGGAACTGGTCCGTCGCCGACCGGGACAATCGTCCATCACCACGGCCCGCAAAGAGGCCGATGAGGTGGAATTCCTTTCCGGCATTTACGAAGGCGTATCGACAGGATGCCCCATCGGATTTGTCGTATGGAACACCAACCAGCATTCCAACGATTACGACAACATGAAAGACGTATTCCGTCCTTCGCATGCCGATTTCACCTATACGCAGAAATACGGCATACGTGACCATCGGGGAGGCGGACGTTCGTCTGCCCGTGAAACCATCACCCGCGTAGTGGGAGGAGCACTGGCTAAACTGGCCCTGAAACAGTTAGGCATCCGCATTACTGCCTTCACCTCACAGGTGGGCACCTTCAAGCTCGACAAAGATTACACGGCGTATGACCTGAGCACCATCGAAAACAACCCCGTGCGCTGCCCCGACCAGGAACTGGCACAGCAAATGGCAGACTACATTTACAAGACCAAAGGCGAAGGCGATACCATCGGTGGCGTCATCAGCTGTGTCATTCAGGGATGCCCCATCGGACTGGGACAGCCGGTCTACGGCAAGCTGCATGCCGCTTTGGGCAATGCCATGCTCAGCATCAATGCCGTCAAAGGCTTTGAATACGGACAGGGCTTCGGACACATGGAAATGAAAGGCAGCCAACAGAACGATATTTTCTATCGCGACGGCGACAAAATCGGCTTCCGTACCAACCGCTCCGGAGGTATCCAGGGAGGTATCAGCAACGGACAGGACATTTACTTCCGGGTGGCCTTCAAACCAGTTGCTACCGTACTGATGGAACAGCCCACAGTCGACATTCACGGCAATGAAACCATCTTGAAAGCCCGTGGCCGTCACGACCCTTGCGTCCTGCCGCGTGCAGTCCCCATCGTAGAAGCCATGGCAGCCATGACCATCCTCGATTATTACTTGCTTAACAAGACAACCCACTTATAAATAAAAGCCTCATGGAAATCAAACAATACATACAAGCAAACGAAGCCCGGTTCCTCGACGAACTGTTCAGCCTCATCCGTATCCCCAGCATCAGTGCCCTGCCCGCACACAAGGAAGACATGCTGGCCTGTGCCGAACGCTGGCGCCAACTGCTGCTCGAAGCAGGAGCCGACGAAGCCATGGTAATGCCATCGGAAGGACATCCGCTGGTGTACGCCGAAAAACGTGTCAGTCCCGATGCCCCCACCGTACTGGTATATGCCCACTACGACGTGATGCCCGCCGAACCATTGGAATTGTGGAAAACCCCGCCTTTCGAACCGGAAGTACGCGACGGACATATCTGGGCCCGCGGAGCCGACGACGACAAAGGGCAGTCGATGATTCAAGTCAAAGCCTTCGAATACCTCGTACGCGAAGGCCTGCTTCACCATAATGTGAAATTCATCTTTGAAGGAGAAGAAGAAATCGGTTCTCCCAGCCTGAATGCCTTCCTGAAAGCGCACAAGGAACTGCTGAAAGCCGATGTCATTCTGGTATCCGATACCAGCATGTTAGGTGCAGACCTTCCCTCCCTCACCACCGGACTGAGAGGCCTGGCTTACTGGGAAATCGAGGTGACGGGTCCGAACCGCGACCTTCATTCCGGCCATTTCGGCGGTGCCGTAGCCAACCCCATCAATGTACTCTGCGACCTGCTTTCCAAAGTCATTGATGCCGACGGCCGTATCACCGTCCCTCATTTCTATGACGATGTAGAAGAAGTGCCGGCTGCCGAACGCGCCATGATTGCCCAGATTCCGTTCGATGAAAAGAAATACATGGAAGCCATCGGCGTGAAAGCCCTGAAAGGCGAAAAAGGCTATTCTACGCTGGAACGCAACAGCTGCCGCCCGTCATTCGATATCTGCGGTATCTGGGGAGGATACACCGGTGAAGGCTCCAAGACGGTTTTGCCTTCCAAAGCCTACGCCAAAGTATCCAGCCGTCTAGTACCCCACCAGCAGCATGAAAAAATATCCCAGCTGTTTGTAGACTATCTTACCCAGCAAGCCCCCGACTATGTACAGGTGAAAGTCACTCCGATGCATGGCGGTGAAGGCTATGTCTGCCCTATCCACCATCCGGCCTATCAGGCAGCCGAAAAAGGATTTGAAAAAGCCTTTGGCAAGAAACCGCTGGCCGTTCGTCGTGGAGGAAGTATCCCTATCATCAGCGACTTTGAACAGATACTCGGCATCAAGACCATTCTGATGGGATTCGGACTGGAAAGCGATGCCATTCATTCCCCGAATGAAAACTTCTCGCTCGATATTTTCAGAAAAGGAATAGAGGCAGTAGTGGAATTCCACTTGCAATATAAATAACAAAAAAGGGTGACTTCAGGTCACCCTTTTTCGTTTTATTCCTCCACCGTCAGTTCCAGCAGTACCGGAAGATGGTCACTGTATCCTCCATGATATTTCATTCCTTTATACGTACGGAAGGGCGTATCTCCGCCATACACATTGTCTTCTTCCAGCAAGAAAGGGAAACGCAAGATGGCGGCCTTTTCCTTTGAGGTCCGGGTACGTGCATCCGGTTGCAGCAAACCACCGTTTACCACCATCTGATCCAGTACGCCCCATTCACCTTTATAACGGTAAGTCCCGTCCGGCTGGTTTTCCATCAGATTATACAAGGCACCCGGTTCCGGTTTTTCACCCAGCACAGATACCCGCAGTCCTTCCTGCAGCGACTTTCCATCGGGATAATCATTGAAATCTCCCATAATAATCAGACGGGGGTCCTGACGCTCAGCCATCACTGAATCGGCCGCCTGGCGAACCCTGCGAGCCACCCACAAACGGTACGGGTCTGTTTTCTCGGCTCCTCCTACCCGCGAGGGAAGATGACAGACAAATACATCCAAGGTGTCCCCGCTGACCACACGCCCCGAAACATACAGCACATCGCGTGTAGGCCGCATACCCAACGAGTCGGAAGGAATGCGGATTTTCTGTGAAGTCAGCAAACGGAACGAAGTGGGCTGATACAGCAGCGCCACATCAATTCCCCGTTCATCGGGTGAATCCGTCATGACATACCGATAGCCTGCTTCCCGAAGCGGAGAATGATGCGTCAGACTCTTCACACAAAACTCATTTTCCACTTCACACAAGCCAACCAAATCGGGCACCTGCTCCTTTCCTGCGGCCAGAATCACCTTGCCAATCTTCTCCAGCTTGTCCTGAAAACGATTGAAAGTCCAGTTCCGCACGCTGCCCGGCAAGAACTCCGTATCCTGCTTCAACGAATCGTGACGGCAGTCGAACAGGTTCTCCACGTTGTACTCCATCACCCGGAATGTCTGCTGTGCCTGAGCCGGTGCGACATCCATGCCGCACACAGCCCATAGCAAACCATAGATTATCTTTCTCATGCACGAGCCGGAATATGTGCCAACACATCCAGCAAGTGACGCCAGAACTTATCTACCGTAGGAATCAGCATACGCTCGTCGGGTGAATGTACCCCACGCAACGTTGGTCCGAAAGAAACCATATCCAACGACGGATATTTTTCCAGGAACAAGCCACATTCCAGTCCGGCATGAATAGCCTTCACCTTCGGTTCTACCCCAAACAGGCGTTTGTAGCTTTCCACTGCCACTTTCAGGATGGCAGACGACGGATTCGGTTTCCAGCCCGGATAACCGTCCCCCGTGACACAAGTGGCTCCACCCAGTTCGAAGGCCGCACGTACCATCTGCGACATATCCTTACGGGAAGAAAGAATGGAGCTGCGCTGGCTGGTGACTACCACAATCTTGCCATCGCGCATCTTCACAGAGGCTAAGTTGGAAGAAGTCTCCACCAGTCCCTCAATATCCTGACTCATGGCATATACTCCGTGATGTACGGCATACAGTGAAAGCAGGAAGCGCGTCATCGCTTCTTTTTCCATCACTTCCGCACAAGGCGTTTCCGATTCCAGTTCCATAGTCAAGTTCGGTTCCGTAACCGAGAACTCATTTTCTACATCTGCCAGGAACATATTCAGGGCTACCCGTACATTTTCCTTGTCGGCCATCGGTACCGCACACACAGCATGTGCCTCACGCGGAATGGCATTGTGCAGATTACCTCCGTCAATCAAGCTCAGACGCAAGTCATACTGTTTCATCAAGATTACCAGGAAGCGGTCGAGCAACTTGTTGGCATTGGCCCGGTTCTTGTTGATGTCATCCCCTGAATGACCGCCGGTCAATCCCTTGATGGTCACCCGGAAGAAGAAATAACCTTCCGGAGCTGCCGTCATCGGGCACGAGAACTCAGCCGTAGTACCGGCTCCTCCGGCACATCCGATAAACAGTTCCCCTTCATCTTCTGAATCCAGGTTAATCAGGATGTCCCCGCTCATGAAACCTTCCTTCAAGGCAAATGCCCCGGTCAATCCGGTTTCTTCGTCCACGGTGAACAAACATTCCAGCGGCCCGTGCTGGATATCCTTTGATGCCAGTACCGCCAGTTCCGTAGCCATTCCGATGCCGTTGTCCGCACCCATCGTGGTACCTTTCGCTCTCAACCATTCCCCATCGATATACGTTTCAATCGGGTCTGTTTCAAAATTATGTACGGTCTGGTTGTTTTTCTCACACACCATGTCCATGTGCGACTGCAACACCACCTTCTTCAGATGTTCCATACCCGCCGTAGCCGGTTTACAAATCAACACATTGCCTGCTTCATCCACTTTATGTTCCAACCCTTGTGCCTGGGCAAAATCCACCAGGAACTTCCGAATCTTCTCTTCTTTCTTTGAAGGACGCGGCACACGACAGATTTCCTCAAAATAATGAAACACCGATGCCGGCTGTAAATCTTTCTTTTCCATAAAAGTATTTCTATAAAACGATTAAAAATTGTATGCAAACAAAAGTTAAATCAGCCAAAATCCCCTACATAAAAGGCATTTTTAAAGACAAAAGCCCGAGGAATCATGACAAAAACTATATCTTTGCAGCACAAAATTAATAGAAATGCTCAAGACTCTTCTGATAACTTTGTTAATAGTTGCTATCTGCATAGCGCTATTATCGGTAAAAATAATTTTCAAGAAAAACGGACGCTTTCCCAATACCCACGTAAGCGGCAACAAGGCTATGCGTAAAAGAGGAATCGGATGTGTGCAGTCACAAGACCGTGAGGCCCAGCACCTCAATCCGCATGCCATTCCGGAAAGACAGTCAGTTCGTACCGAAGCAGAATAAACGCTAATAATTAACTAAAAAAACGATATCACTATCATTATGAAGAAAACGAATGTATTGAAGGGACTTCTAGCGCTTGCCGTAGTACTCCTGTTTACACAATGTACAGAAAAAAAGGGAACTTCCACTGAGACAGCTGCTCCGGCAGTAGCAGGTACCAATATGAAAATTGCTTATGTAGAGGTAGATTCCCTGCTGACAAAATACCGCTTCTGGAACGACCTGAACGAACTGATGATTCAGAAAGAAGAAAACATCCGTACTACTCTGAACGAAAAAGCAAAGGAACTGGACGGGGAAATGAGAGAGTTCCAGCGTAAATTGGAAAACAATGGATTTGCCAGCCGCGAACGTGCAGAACAGGAAAATGCCCGTCTGTTGCAGAAACAGCGCGACTTGCAGCAATTGCAGGAAAAGCTTTATGCAGACCTTCAGGCAGAAAACCAGAAGAACAGCTTGCAGCTCCGCGACTCTATCAATTCATTCCTGAAAGTATACAACCAGAAGAAAGGCTACAGCCTGATCATCAGCAACACCCAGTTGGACAACCTGCTGTATGCTGACAAATCACTGGATATCACACAAGAAATTGTAGACGGCTTGAACGCACGCTACAACCCGAGCACCAAGAAATAAATTTCTTATCATTTTATCATACAAAAGAAGAGTCCGGCCTTTTAGACCGGACTTTTTTTATGGCGACTTATCGCCTGTGGTTACATCTCATTCAGCAACGCATTCATTTCTTTCACCATCAAGGCAGGCGATTTCTTGTTCGTCTTAATCCAACCTTCCGGCGTAAACTCCGATAGCTTGGCGTTCAGTTTCTTCAACTTTCCGGTAGCCCCCTTGGCTTCCAGTTCCTTCCGCAGCACATAGATTTTCTCGCAATCCTGCAAACCCTCTACCAACCGTTCAAAACGGATACTGCTGCGCGGACCCGGATAGATACTGTAAGTATCCCCGGCTGCCCATGTACGGAAACGGGAATCACGCAACGGGTCCATCGGCCAGCTGTTCACCGCCCAACGCAGATAACCGTCGTATCCGCCTGCCACAGCATGCAGCGCCGTCCATGCGGCTTCCGCCGGTGCTGAGAAAGTAAACGTATTCGGGAACGCCTCCGTACAGCAAGTGTACACCGTACTGATTTGTCCCTTGCGTTCGCGTTCCGCTTTCACCTCTGCCGGGAACTGGTTTCCGTAAGGAATGCTGAGGTAATACAAATCGCCCTGAATCTCTTCGTGATAGTTTCCGGCCAGCGTAATCTTGAATTCCGGATCGGCCGACTTAATTACCTTGATAGCCTCCTGCATGGCTTCCATCGGACGTTCGTCCATAGAGATAGCCGTCTTTTCAAACCAACCCTTTTCACGCAGGTGACGAGCGAAATCTTTCAGGAAAGTGCCCCAGTATTCTGCGTATGCTTTATCTCCCGGTGCAGCCTTGATAAACTGTACCTGATTGGTAGCTTGGTCAAAATAGTCAAAACTCAACGCCCACGGAATCATCGTGTAGCAGCTGATCAAGTCCTTGATGCCCACTTCGTTCATCATGAACTCCACCCACTTGTCGAACACCGTATAGTCGTACACCCACGTGCCGTCCAGCTTCTTCATCCGGAAAATCATGCTATGATAGGGATCCTCCGTCTGCCCGGCCCAAGGCTTCTCCATGATACTGGCAGTAATGGAACGCTGCCCCGCATTAGCCAGCATCTTCATGATGGGACGCATGGCATCAAAATGTGCCTTGCTCCACAACGGCACCTGATAATATCGCGCCACGGCATACGGATTCTGCCACAAATCCAAATGGAACACCCAGTCCTTGGGAGCCGGCAACGTGCGGTTCACCACCTCAATCTCAAACGGCAGTTTCATTGCCTCAAAATTCTTTCCGGAAACAGTCAGCGTACCTTTATATTTTCCCGGTCTTGCCTCCGCGGGTACCCATACGTTCAGCCACACCGGCTGCGTGGTGCGCGCTTTTACTTCCCGCACCCGTACGATATCGAGCACATCGGCTACCATCGAAGAATCCCACTCCGCCTTATTCTCACGGACACCACATCCACCGCTTCCGTCCTTATTCAATTCATCGGTCATCACGTAACGCACAAAATGAGTCCGTCCTGCCGAAGCCGGAATCACCGAACTCCCGTTCTTCAACTCACTGACCGTCATTTCTGCCCCTTCCAGGTCTTTCTGTGTCCACAACACCGCCTGTGCGTTCACCCGCTCGCCTTTCCAGGCCTTCAGGCGGAGCGTACCAGTCTGCTTCACATCCGGCACATCCAGTTTCTTGTAACGCACATCCGTCGTACCCCAGCAGAACTGGACCGGAGCCTTCATCTTGTTCCATACTTCCACCCCGTCATGAGGCTTCGTATCCGTCAGTTCCTCATAATCTCCCAAAGGGAATTTCTCTACCTGCTGTGAAAAGCAGGCCGGGCCGCATGCAAGCAGCACCGATAGAATCAGCATTTTTTTCATTTCTTATTATATTTAGGTTAGTATACACTATCGAATTCATTTACATTATTCCCAGCTCCTTCGCCACCCGACAGGCCTCTATGGAACTCTTCACCTGAAGTTTTCTCAGGATTTCCTGCCGATGCCGGCTCACCGTATTGATGCTGATGGAAAGCAGAATGGCAATGTCCTTGCTCATCATCCCCTTAGCTATCAATCGGAGAATCTGTGTCTCCCGGTAAGAAAGTATCTGCGAATCATGCCGACGAGCCAGCTCCATCACCTCGCCAGTCACGGAATTGACCACCACACTCTTTCCAGAAAACATCGGAAGCCAAGGCGTATACACGCACAAAGCCAGCCACAATCCGTTCTCCACAGGTGAAGACACATAAAACAACCGGTGCAGCACAAACTGATAGTTCCCGGCTCCGTCCTTCATGCGCAGCTTACTGGCCAGGTAGAAATCGGCCCGCTTCATCTTCGGCTGACGTCGCATGAAATGGAAGAAACGGAGCTCCTGCAAATATTTCTCGCGCAAATCGTCCGGATGTATCTGCTTCAGGATAGCCTCTTCCCAGATTGAATCAATCCGGTCTTCCGTGCCTAGCACCTGCTTCCATCCCAAGGTCTGAGAAAAATGCCCATAATACACATAGCTGATATTGGTATGCATGTCGCTCAATACCGCCACCGCATTCTCCATTTCCGCATAACCGGAAGCGATTTTCTTGTATTTTTCCAGCTCCTCCGCCGGAAGCCCGTCTCCCTGCGGAACCAGGCTCTGCGTCAAAAAACGGCTGTTCAATTTATCTACTATGTCCATGAAAATGGTTATTAATCATCATTGTGCATTCGTTTCCAACGCACTACATTTGCAAAGATAACGAGGAAAAATGATTATTCACGAATCACTCGGAAAACTTTTCACCAATTTAGAAACCTAAATTAATTCATCTGATATGAAAAAACAACTCATCTTGGGCCTGGCACTCGGCGCATCGCTTCAAGCAGGAATGGCCCAGACACTGGAAAAAATGCAATGGTTCAACGAACCTGAACAATGGAAAATTGAAAATCAAGCCCTGACCATGTTTGTCACCCCGCAGAGTGACTACTGGCGGATTTCACATTATGGTTTTACCGTGGACGACGCTCCTTTCTATTACACCACCTACGGAGGAGAGTTTGAAGTCAAAGTGAAAGTGACCGGCGACTACAAGACCCGTTTCGACCAGGCCGGAC
>UMAT01068954.1_pt1 | contig 36944 bp, 36 predicted proteins | sample 1963781 | NCBI WGS metagenome assembly UMAT01 (sample SAMEA4835923, study PRJEB28245) | human gut metagenome | biome: gut microbiome; material: fecal sample | place: Denmark | collected 2008
CCGGCACAAAGCAGCGGACATAGGCTTCATTGCTGGCAAATGGCTCCGCAATGAAGCCGAACTGTTTGAACACCTGCGTCGCCTGGGGAAGTTCCATCTGCGGGTCTACGGACAGGGTCAGGGGTACACAGGGGGCATTGGCGGCGGATACCGTCAGCAGGTTTGGGATGATGCCTTGTGTCTCCAGTGCGGCGGCTGTTTCATAGGCAATGGCTGCTCCGGCGCAATGCCCCAGCAGAATGCAGGGCTTTTCCTGGAACAGAGCCGCATTTTCCGCTGCAATCTGCTGTCCCAGAAGCTGCAAGCTGTCCGGCATGGACTCCCGGCGGCGCTGCTCCCGCATGGGATATGTCACAGGGAAAAAGTCCGTTCCTTCCGGTATGTATCGAAGCCATTCCAGATAGACGGTTGGCCCTGCGCCGGCGTGGGGAAAGCAGAAGATCCGGCAGCTGCTGTCCGGATGCTCCAGTACGGTGGGAAACCACTTGCCCCGGCTGCTTGTCATTCTGCTGCTCCTTGTGTATGGCTTGCCACAAATTCCGCCAGCTGCGCAATGGTATTGTACTCGTAAATATCATTCAGCTCCAGTCCGCAGCCGTATCTGTCGTTGATGTTTTCTACCATCATAGTTGCCAGCATGGAGTTGCCGCCTACTTCAAAAAAGGACTCCTCCGTACCCAGTTCTTCTTCACTTTCCAGGATCTCCATCCAGATCTCCTTGATTTCCTTTGTCAGCTGTTCCTGATTCATATGCATTCTCCTTTATTAAGATTGTTCCGGCACTTTCGGCCAGATAGATTTGTGTGCAAAGGGGTAGATGACAGTGGGGATGCTCCGGTACCCGGCATTCTGATACCAGCTGCACCAGTCGATTGCATCCCCGGTCAGATAAGCCTGTTCCAGTTGTGCCGGATCCGAAAACGCCTTTGCTGCGCCATGCATGGGTCGGCATTTCACGACTCTGACTGCATCCGGATCCTGCAATTGCTCCAGAAGCGTCTGCCGATCCCGGAACCGGAGGAAGCATCGGTATGCAAGATCCTCTCTGCCGCAGTTGAGGGTGTAGATCAGATCTCCGAACTGGTTGGTTTCCTGTACCGCCTGCCGGATCTGCTCCAGGCATAGGCGGAGTGCATCCTCCGTGCAGCCACTGCATTTGAGAAAACAGGTGCGGCTTTCCTCCGGAACGGGAGCGTCCTGCTCCGGGATGTAATTTTCCAGTACCAGATGCACATTCAGCTCGTTGAGCCCATAGCTGCCGATGTCTGCAATGCGCCGCTTTGCCGGATCCATCTGTATGGTGCGGCGCACCGGTTCCAGATGAGCTTCTGACAGCTTCAACTCCGGCGCAGGCTCGGTAAAGCCTGCAATGGGGTACACTGCATGCTGCTGAAAGGCGCAGAGCATCTTCAGCAGGCTGGTGATGCCGGCAGCGCAGCCCGTGTGCCCCAGATTGGATTTGACAGCGGTCAGATACACCGGTTCCGGTTTTTCCCGTCCGGTGAGCGCCTGTGTCATGCTCTGCACCTCTGCTGCATCCCCTTGTTTGGTGGCAGCACCGTGGGCTTCAAACTCTGTCAGATCCTCCCGGGTGATGCCTGCCATATCCCACGCCTGCCGGAGGGCTGTCAGTTGTGCCTGGGCGTTGGGCGCATAAATGGTGGGGGACAGGTCTGCATTGCTTTGCATGCCGTAGCCCCGGATGATCCCGTAAATGTGATCCCCACGTTTGACTGCGTCCTCATATCGTTCCAGAAGTACAAAGCCTGCTCCCTCACCGCTGTAGAATCCGGCAGCATGAATGTCAAAGGGGATACAGCGCTGCTCCGCCCCCAGACTCAGCACGTTGGACTGCATATCCCGTGCCTCCTGCTGGTTGATGGGCAGACAGATCTGCACACCGCCTGCCAGCATCAGATCCGCCTGCCCCAGCAGCAGATGATTGCATGCCGCTGCCACTGCGGTCAGGGAGGAGGAGCAGGTGGAATCCAGGTGATACACCGGGCCGTTGAGCCGGAAATAATGGGCAAGATAGCCGCAGGTCATGCCGGGCATGTTGTTGAAAAACGAAAGGAAGGTCGTGCGTGGCAGCAGATGCCGGTAGGAGCCGGTGGTGTGACTGACCACAGCGCCGCAGCGGCGCCGGGACAGTTTTTCCGTGCTGTAACCCCCGTCCATAACGGTCTGTGCAGCACAGAGCATGGTGAGCCGCAGCTCCGGGGGCATTTCCATGACCTCCGGTTTGACCAATCCAAAATAGCTGTTGTCAAACCAGTCCAGGTGATCGATGCATCGGATGGACTGCAGAAACCGGTGATAGTCCGGAATGCCCAGCAGATCTCCCCGTGCCTGATGATCCCCAACCGGTGCGCTGATGCCCTGCTCCAGCATACTGCACAGGGCTTCCTTGGTTTCGGCGGAGGGGTAGCGCAGCCCCATTCCCACCACTGCAATGGTTTGTTCGTACATGAAATTCCTCCTACATCATAACGCCGCCGCTGACTTCCAGCACGTGTCCGGTAATATAGGAGGCATCCTCTGACGCAAGGAAGGATACGGCGCCTGCCATTTCCTCCGGCAGACCCAGCCGCCCCATGGTTACATATTTCAGCTGTGCCTGAAGCTGCTTTTCGCCCATTTCTATGATGCCGGTCTTACAGCCTCCCGGCGCAACCGCATTCACCCGGATCTTGCTGATGGCAAGCTCCTTTGCGGCGGTTTTGGTCATGGAGATCACCGCACCCTTGGAGGCTGCATAGCCAATGGACCAGGGCGCACCGTAAAGTCCTCCTACGGAGGAAATGTTGATGATACTGCCGGAGCGCTGCCGCTTCATGATGGGCACCGCACTGCGCATCATATAAAACGTGCCGTAGGCATTGGTTGTCATGACCCGGTGAAAATCCGCATCGGTCATCTGCTGCATGGGGGTCAGATTGGTGATGCCTGCATTGTTGACCAGCACATCGATCCTGCCGAAGGCGTCCGTTGCCTCCTGCACCAGCCGGTCACAGTCGGTGCTTTGGGATACATCCGCCTGCACGGCAATTGCCCCTGTCCCCATTGCCTGTACTTCACGGATCAGCTGCCGGGCTTCTTCTGCCCGTTCCTGCCGGTGATAGTTGATGACGGTATCAAAGCCGTCCCTGGCAAGCTGCAGGATCATGGCTCTGCCCATGCCGGTGACCGATCCGGTCACTAAGGCGCATTTTCGTTCAGCCATTGGCATTGCCTCCCTGCTCCAGGATCCGGTTGATGCTGCTGCATACCGGTGCCGGATCTGCGGTAAAGTAATAATGTCCGCCGGAGAATACTTGCTCTGTGCAGGTGCCCTCTGTGTAGTGCTGCCATGCGGCCAGCCGGGCAGGATCAATGACCTTGTCCGTATCCCCGCGGAACCGGAAAATCGGGCAGTGCAGAGGCGGTGCGGCAGTCATCCGGTAGGAAAACAGCATCCGGAAATCGGCACTGATGATGGGCAGATAGTAGCTGAGAAATGCCGGATTGTCCCGGACGCTTTCTTCTGCAAAGCCCCCGGAGATCAGATAGTTCAGAAATTCCGCAGGGGATGCGTCCGCCAGATATCGCAGGCTTTCCAGAGAGTATTCCGGTGGCTCTGCGCCGGAGACGATCAGCCACTCCGGCTCCGTGCCATACAGCTGCTTTGCTGCCAGAATGGTCTCATAGGCAACGGATGCACCGGCACAGTGTGCAAAGATGGCGTATTTGCCGGAGAATACAGCTTCATTTTCTGCGGCAAGGGACTGGGCAAGCTGCTGCACCGTGTCCGGCAGCTGTTCACTGCGCCGTGCCTCCCGGAAGGGATACAGCACGGGGTAAACATTCACTTTTGCACTCAGCAGACGCTTCCACTGTACAAAGACTGAGGGGCAGCCTCCCGCAAAGGGGAACAGCAGCAGATTCAGATCTGCCTGTTCATGGGTCATGCCGTATGCAAACCACTTGCTATTCATGGGCAATCCGCTCCTTTACCAGTCCGCAGAAGGCATCCAGGGTGTCGGCACAGTAGAAATCCTCCAGCTCCAATGAGATGCCGTGGGCTTGTTCCAGTTCCCGGAGCATAGCTGCTGCGGTGATGGAGTTTCCGCCCAGTTCAATAAAGCAGCTGTCTCCGGTCAGTTCTCCGGTATTCAGCGCCCTTGCCCAGGCAGTATACACGGAACGCTCTGTGGGATCCCCAATGTGGTCAAAGCTTTGCAGGGTTTCCTGTTCTGCATGCCGGATCCGTTCCTCCGCTTCCTGCTTGAGGGCATGCTTATCGATCTTTTTCACAGAGGTCAGGGGGAATGCATCCTTGAAGAAGATGTCATCCGGAATCTTGAACGAGGCAAGTCCGGCAGCGATCAGTTCCCTGCGGATGGCGGCACCGGAGGTATCCCCGTCACAGATCACAAAGGCGGCAATCCGGCTGCCTAGTGCAGGATCCGGGATACCGAACACAGCAGCCTCCCGGACACCGCTGCATTGGCGCAGATGCATTTCCAGCTCGGCGGGGAAAATTTTCTCGCCTGCCCGATTGATCATATCATCAATGCGCCCCACTACCTGCAAATACTTACCCTCCACCAGGCGGACTCTGTCGCCGGTTCGGTAGTAACCATCGGCGGTGAACTTGACCCGGTTTGCTTCGTCGTTTTTGTAGTATACGGTTGCAATGTTGGGTCCCTTGGCGATCAGCTCCCCGAATTCACCATCCGGTACCGGGTTTCCTGCCTCATCCACTACCTTGACGCTGTCGTATGCGCTGGTGTTGATGCCCTGGTACTTGAGAATAAAGTCCAGACTGTCCTGGGGGTAGGTGGCATACACAAGACCCTCTCCCATGCCGTAGATCTGCTGGGGTACACAGCCCATTTCCTCCGCAACTGCATGGATCACGTCCGCCGTACACATGGCGCCTCCCAGCTGTACCAGCCGCAGGCTTTCAAACATTTGCTTGGGATTCCCATGCTTTTTGGCATAGGCAATGCACTCGGAGGCTACGGAGGGCACCAGTGCCGTTTCCGTGATTTTCTCCTGCCGGATCAGGGAGACAATGTCGCTGGGCAGGGAAGAATAGCACAAAATGTCCGTTGCACCCTGTAAAAATGCCCCCATAAAGCCGGGACCGCAAATGTGGAAATAGTGGGCGCAGGGCATGGCGGTCAGGTAGCGTGTGGTTTCATCCAGTCCGCAGGCTTCTGCACACTTTTCCGCCGACCAGAGGGTGGCAGCCTGCTTTTTGGGGATCAGCTTGGGAATGCCGGTAGAGCCTCCGGACAGGACGATATATGCCGGATCCTCCGGGGAGGGGTCTGCGATCTGCTCCGGTGCAAGGGCGTATCCGGACAGATCCAGTGCCTCCAGCTGGTCATCGAAAAACAGCGTCCGGATGCTGTCGATCCGGTCGGCAATCCGGATGGCGGTTTCGGTACAGTCAAAGCCCTTGAAGCTCCGGAAGGAAATATAGGCGGCTGCTTCTGTGGTGTCGGCAATGGAGAACACCTCATGTTCCCGGCATGCGGAAAACACGATGACCGGCAGGGCACCGATCAGTTCCAATGCAAACAGACACTGGATAAACAGCCGGGTGTTGCCCAGATGCAGCACCACCTTCTCGCCGGGTCGGATCCCCTGGGACAGCAGGTATGCGCCAAGCTGCTCAGAACTGGTGCAAAGCGCCCGATAGGTCATGTCTCCGTCCTTGTCCCGAAGGGCGATGCGGTCGCCGAAGCGCCGTTTCATCTCCAGAATGCATCGGGGGTAGGTGGTCTGGTTCAGATCTACTTTGATTCGCATGAAACCATCCTTTCTGGTTAGCAAAGGCTAACACATGGGTAAAATGCCAGCCGGATGCCTGGGTTGCTCCGGCGGTGTATGCAGATTCATATGCGTTGCATGCTTGCAGTTAGCATATTCTAACCATTGAATTATAGCATGTGGAAGAAAAAGTGTCAATAGGTGGACGGAAAAACTGGTCAATTTTGTTGAAGGTGTCATAAATCTATGCATACGGTCTATGGAAAACTATTTTGATTCAACTAAATTGCCGTTTCGCCGTTGACAAATCCGGCTGATCATGCTATATTTGATATTAGCATATGCTAACCAGATGAACATATCATGGAGTTAGCGATGGATAACTGTATGGAATAAGTGTCAAAAGAGGTGGTTTGGTTGCAGTTGATTTGTTTTCCCCATGCGGGGGGCTTTTCACTGTACTATAGCTTTCTGAAGGAAGCAAAGCTGTCCCATGTGAACCGGGTGCTGCTGTTTGATTATCATCGCCGTCCGCCGGGCAGCGCCGACTTCGGAGACTATGTGGAGGATGCGGTACACTATGTGCAGCAGCATGCTTCTGATGAACCCTGTCTTCTGTTCGGGCACAGCATGGGTGCACTGGTGGCGTGTGAATGCGGCTTTGTACTGCAAAACCGTCTGCATCGTCCGCCTGTCGGGGTGATCGTGTCTGGTCAGAATCCCCTTTGCTACTACCAGGGAAAGCATTGGGAGTATCCGGCGGATGTGGACGCATATCTGGAACGGCTGGGCGGAATCCCGGATTTTATTTCAGAAAATCCGGAGGCATACCGCTTTTTCAAGCAAACCATCCAGACAGATATGCAGGTGTTGGAAACCTATCGACCCACGGTGCCGCCGCCGGAGCAGCGGCTGGTGCTGGGACTGAATCTGTATGGAAGTCAGGACATTGTGGTGGATTCGGCGGTAGTGCCGCTGTGGAGCAAAACCTTTGCACGGGTGCATGGAACACGGGTGTTCAGCGGAAATCATTTTTACTTGGAAGATCACAGGCAGGAGCTGCTTGCGGAAATTGATGCATTTGCCGAACAGGCAGAAAGGAACGCAGAAGGACATGTTGATTGAATTCAAAAATGCCGTCAAAAAATACGGGGACAATGCGGAGAATACGGTTTACGCCATGGATCATGTGGATCTTGGTATTCAGGAAGGGGAGCTTTGCGTGATCCTGGGCCCATCCGGTTCGGGGAAATCCACCCTGCTGAATATGCTGGGAGGCTTGGACAGACTGGATGAGGGCGCCCTGCTGGTAGGCGGCAAGGATCTGATGAAGCTGGGAAAAAACGAATTGACGGAGTACCGCCGTTCTCAGGTGGGCTTTGTGTTCCAGTTTTTCAATCTGATTCCGGATCTGACTGTGGAGGAAAATATTCAGGTGGCGTCTGACATTGCTTCCAACCCCATGGATCTGGACGCCCTGTTGCAGGATCTGGACATTGCCAAGTACCGGAGCCGTTTCCCCAAGGAGCTTTCCGGCGGGCAGCAACAGCGGGTTGCCATTGCCCGTTCGGTCATCAAGAATCCCAAGCTGCTGCTGTGCGATGAGCTGACCGGCGCTCTGGATTCCAAGTCCTCCCGCAGCGTTATCAGCCTGGTGGATCACATCAACCGGACTTACAAGACTACTACGGTGATCATCACCCACAATGAAGCCATCCGGGATGTGGCTGACCGGATCGTCCGGATCCGGGACGGCAAGGTGGTCAGCAACCAGCTGAATCCCAATAGACGCAAGGCTGAGGACATTGACTTATGAGAAAGATAAACAAGCGGTATTTCAGAAGCATGCGTACCAATCGCTCCTTTCACCTGGTGGTAATCCTGCTGACGGTGCTGATCGGTACGCTGATTATTGCGGCGATTTCCACTGCAAGCCTCATGGGGCAGGTGTACCGGCAGGGGATCCGGGACTGTAATACGGAGGATGCCCAGTTTATGACCATGTTCCCCATTCCGGAGGATCAGATCGGACAGTTGGAGGAGCAGTATAACGTAAAGCTGGAATCCATGACCTATTATGATGAAGAAGCCGACGATTATGTGCTGCGGCTGGCGGCAGAGAATACTGCCGTGAACACCTGTCAGGTGACTGCCGGAAATGCCCCTGCCGGTGACGGAGAGGTGATGCTTTCCGAGCGCTTTGCGGATGCACAGGGACTTCACATCGGCGACAGCGTGCAGATCGGCGGCAAGCAGTTTACCGTGTCCGGGTTCATGGTGCGGACGGATTATCTCTGCATGCTCCGGGCGCTGACGGATACCTTCCCGGATTACAACAGCTTCGGGTTGGCAGTTGGAACTTCTGCGGCGGTAGAAGCCATGCCGGATATCCATTCTTATTATGCGGTTCGCTTTGACCGGGACAATTCCCTGGAGTTCCGTAAGGAGGTCAATGAGGAGTTCCGGATTCTGAGCTATACGGCAGCGGCAAGCAACATGCGGATTCAGTCTGCTTTGAACCAGTCGGAGCTGGTTATGTCCGTGGCGGTGATCATTGCGCCGGTGCTGTACGGCATCGTGCTGCTGCTGATTGTTCTGATGCTGAGCAGAAAACTAAAGGCGGAGCAAAAGCAGGTCGGTACTCTGATTGCGCTGGGCTACCGACCCAGAGAGATCCGGCGGCATTATGCCCTGTACAGTCTGGTGCCCGGGGTGATCGGCAGCGTGCTGGGACTGATTTGCGGCTATGCTGCCACCTTCCCCTTCTCCCAGATGTATTTCAACTTCTTCGAGGCATTGCCCCATACTGTAACCGTCAAGCCGTTGCTGGCTGTGCTCGCTTTGGTGCTGCCGCCTCTGCTGTATGTATGCGCAGGGGATCTGACCGTGCGGCGTATGCTGCGGAAGGATCCGGTGCAGATGCTGCGGCAGACGGATGCAGGCAAGGCATCCAGCGGTGTGCTGGCAGACAAGCGCATGCCTTTCCGGCGGAAGTACCGGATCCGCTCCGTGCTGGGGCATAAGGCACGCTCGGCTGTGATCATCATCGGTGTGGCAGTCAGCACCCTGTGCATCCTCATGGGCTGGATCACGAAGGATTCGGCGGACAACATTGTGGACAGCTCGGTGGATCAGATTCCCTACAACTACTCCTATCTGCTGAATACCACGGAGTTCCAGCTGCCGGAGGGAGCGGAGGCAGCCCTGGTCAGCCGCTATGAACGGGATGACAGCACTCTGCTGTTCAGCCTGTGGGGCTATCAGGAGGATACAGCCTATTTCAAGATGCAGACCCTCAAGGGAGAGCCTATGGCGTATGGTTCCTATTACATGACCAATGCGGCGGCGGAATCCTATGGGGTGCAGCCCGGGGACAACTTTACCTTCCGGGATCTGATTACCACAGAGGAGCATACCATTCAGATTGCCGGGATCCTGGACGATAACATCAATTCGGCAGTGTATACCAGTACTGCCAATGCAGCTGAAATCATGGGCTATGATGCAGCGGACCGGAATACCATCGTCAGCAACGAAAAGCTGGAGCTGGACGCAGATATGGTTCTGTATGAGACTTCCAGAGAGGATTACCGGGAAAGCGTGAAATCCGCTGTACAGGTGTACTATAAGATGTGCTATATCGTGCTGTTTGTCGGCTTTATGCTTGGGGTGCTGTCCATGTATCTGATTTCCGGCATGATCGTAGAGGAAAACACCGTGAATATCTCCATGCTGAAAATTCTGGGCTACCGGAAGCGGGAGATCCGCAATCTGGTGCTGACCGGGAACCATCTGCTGCTTTGCATCGGTTTTGTGGTAGGCATCCCACTGGCACTGGCGGTGGGTGGCTCGGTGTGCGCATCCTCTGCGGAAACAACCGGCATGCTGATATCCCTGTATGTGAAGCCAGTCAGCTATGTGGTCACTCTGCTGATCGTGCTGGCGTCCTACCTGCTGTCTTTGGTACTGGCAGGCAGAAAGGTGGAGCGTATTGAAATGACAGAAAGCCTGAAACGGAACAATGAATAGCACCTTGGGCGGCAGTTTGCTGATTTCCCTGGAGGGGCATGCTGCAACGCCGGATCCGGCACTGCTGAAGCTGCTGCCTGCTGATCGGTTGGAACGTCTGCGCCGGTATGTGCAGACAGCGGATCGGCTTCGGTGCTATGCCGCCGGACTGGGAGCTATGTATCTGGCAGCCCGGTTGGCGGATTGCTCCCTCCGGCAGGTACAGCTGCATACCCCTCAATGGCAGCCGCCCTATGCCCTGTGCCGGGGGAAACGGCTCTGCATGAGCATCTCCCATGCCGGAGACTACGTGCTGTGTATGGGGGATTCTGCTCCCTGCGGCTGTGATGTGGAACAGATCCGGGATGTGCCGGAGTATATGGAGCTGGCACAGCGGTATTACAGCCCGGCGGAGTACGAAGCACTGCTGCGCATTCCGGAGGGATCGGCAAGACGGCAGGCATTCTTTACCCTTTGGACGGGAAAGGAGGCTTATGTGAAATGGCTGGGGATCGGCTTGTCCAGACCCCTGTCCACCTTTACGGTGTTCGTACAGGGCTCAGAGCTTTTGGCGGAGGATTCGGCTCTTACGGACGGCTGTCCTGCCGGCAGCACGATTACTGTTCCGGGCTATTGTATTTCCCGGTTTGGCGTGCATGCAAATGCCCCCTTGGACAGGATATCCTGCCGGGAACTGGAGGATCGGCTCCGGGCAGAAGGAAATGAGGATGAACATGAACATGAATACAACCTATACGGATCAGATCTATGAATCGGGCACGCTGCCGCCCCTGGGATGCATTCCAAGGCGCATGCATGCCTGGACCATCCGGCAGGATCGGCTGGGGGATCCCCTGACCGCATTCCGGGATGAGATCGTAGAACTGCCCGCTTTGAAGCCCCATGAGGTGCTGGTTGCCAATGTGTCCGTGGGCATCAACTACAACGGCATCTGGGCAGCCAGGGGTGCGCCGAAGAATGTGCTGGACGCCAACGGCACTTACGGAGATGACAGACAGTCCTTCCACATCTGCGGCTCGGAAGCGTCCGGCATCGTGTATGCTACAGGGGAAGCCGTGTCCAATGTCCGGGTGGGAGATCCGGTAATCCTGTCCGCTTCCAAGTACGATCCGGACTGTCCCTGGATCCGTTCCGGCGGTTTGCCGGAGTACAGTCCGACCTATCATATGTGGGGGTACGAGGGGAATTGGGGTGCTTTTGCGCAGTTTTCCAAGGTCAGCGACTATCAGTGCGTGCTAAAGCCGTCTGAACTGGACTGGGATGAGGCGGCGGTATGCTGCGCCACCGGCACTACTGTCAACCGGATGCTCTGTCACTGGGACGGAAATCGGATCCGGAAAGGGGATGTGGTGCTGATCTGGGGCGGTGCAGGGGGACTTGGCACCAGTGCCATTCAGCAGACCAGAGCCTACGGGGGTATCCCCATTGCGGTGGTGTCCGGCACAGAGCGTGGTGCATACTGCAAATCCATGGGAGCTGCCGGATACATTGACCGAACCCGGTTTACCCACTGGGGCAGCATCGCCGGGCTGGATGAAGCAGGTATGCGCCGATGGAGCATGCAGGCAGCCCGGTTTCGCAATGAGATCTATGAGATCGCCGGAGGCAGGATCAACCCTGCCATAGTGCTGGAGCATCCGGGGGGAGACACCCTTGCTACATCTTTGTTTGTCTGCGCCCCGGGAGGCATGGTGGTGCTGTGCGGTGCCACCACCGGGTATCTGGCAACGGTGGATCTTCGACACCTGTGGATCTATCAGAAGCGGATTCAGGGGAGTCATGCGGGCTCTCCGGAAAATCTGAAGGAATATCTTCGTCTGCGGCAGACGTATGACTTTGCTTCATCCGTATGCCGGGTATATCCCTGGGATCAGCTGCCGAATGCCCACAAGGACATGGAGCAGGGGACAAATCTGATGGGAAAATTTGCAGTGCGCATCCTGCCGGACAGCTGGCTGGAGGAAAGGAACTGTTTATGAACCGAGTGGCAATCACAGGGCTGGCACCAATAACAGCAATGGGTACCGGCAAGGCATTTTTTGAGCATCTGCTGAAAAAGGAGGCGGTGATCCGGCGGATTCCACCAGAGTATACGGGCGCCCCTCTTTCCACCGGGTGGTATGTGCCCTTTCCGGAGGTGGACTACAAGCCCTTTGGCAGGGACTTTCTTCGCATGTCCGCTATGACATCCCGGAATGCCTGCACAGGGGCTGCGGCAGCCTTGTTGGCACTGAAGGATGCAGGACTGGAGCAGCCGGATCCGGACACAGCAGTCTTTTTCGGGGTGGGTGCGCCCCATTCCCAGGAGGTGGTGAAGGGCTATCGTTCCGTTACGGAGCATAAACCCATGCATCCCTGCACAAACCCCATGATCATGACCAATTCGGTGCCTGCGTGGATTTCCATCCTGCTGGGCATTCACGGGGTCAGCCAGGTGGTATCCACCGCCTGCGCCTCTGGTACCAGCGCCATTGGGGAGGCATATCTGCACATCCGTTCCGGCAGGGGCAGCATGGCAATCTGCGGCGGTGCGGACGATCTGGCATGCGACGAGGGCATGATGCTCCGTTCCTTTGACGTGCTGGGGGCTTTGACAAAGGCAGAGGACGGGATTCCCCGTGCCTTTTCTCAGGAACGCAGCGGTTTTCTCTTTTCGGAGGGTGCTGCCTGCGCCCTGATCCTGGAGGAATATGCATCCGCCCGGAAGCGGGGTGCCAGGATCTATGCGGAGATTACCGGGTATGCAGCCACCTGTGATGCATATCACATTGTACAGATGCCGCCTGTCCCCACACAGATCATCCGGATGCTGGAGCAGCTGACGGTGGGGGAGCAGATTGACTATTACAATGCCCACGGCACCGGAACGCCGGTGAACGACCGGACGGAGCAGCTGGCGTTGACGGAGACATTCGGCGAGAGAGCGGCATCCATACCCGTTACCTCTGTGAAGGGGATACTGGGGCATACCATCGGGGCGTCCGGTGCCATTGAGGCGGCGGTTTGTGCATATTCCCTGCACAACCAGGTGATACACGGCAATCTGCTAGGTACGCCCCTGCCCGGTCTGTGCCTGCCGGAGGAAAGCCGTGAGGTATCCATCCGCACTGCCATTTCTGCATCCTTTGGATTCGGCGGGCACAATGCGGCTTTGAAATTCAGACGGGAGGAACCTGCATGATTACAGAAACCCAGCATACACCCATTCCGGAGCTGGAGGGCTTTGCGTCTATGCTCCGCTTCATTACCCGGCAGTATGGGGCGCAGCCTGCTTTTTGCTATGATGCGCCCCAGATGCGCCGATGCAGCTATGCAGCTTTTGCAGACATGGTATATGCCCTGTCGGATACGCTATCCGGGCAGAGCGGCAGAAAGATCCTGTTTGCAGGGCAAAATTCCCTGCCGTTCATCGTGACCTTTTTCGCTGTGGTATGCAGCGGCAACACAGCAGTGCCAGTCAACAAGGATATTGGTGAGGCGGAGCTGCAGCAGATTCTGCAAAACTGTCAGCCGGATATGCTGATCCTGCTGGAAGGTGCTTCGGATGCGCTGTACAAGCTGTACGGGACATTTGCGCCGGAGGCAAGACTGTCTGCGGAGGAGATCCGCCGGATTCTGCAAACTCCCCGGACAGAAGCCGATGTTCCCGAACCGGATGCATCCCCGGCAGCGGAAACCCCGGATTGCATTGTATATACCTCCGGCTCCAACGGGGTGCCCAAAGGGGTAATGCTGACCCAGTCGGCGCTGATGGCAGACGCAGTGTCCTTCACCCGTGCAGTGTATCCGGCGCCCACCTCCCTGCTTTGTCTGCCTTTGCATCATATGTTCGGCTGGACCACCTCTGTGCTGGGCCCCTTGCTGTGCGGTGCGGAGATCTATATCAACGGGGACAGCATGCTACTGTCACGGGATATGCAGCTGTTTTCTCCGGTACACATACAGGCAGTGCCGGCAGTTCTGGAATTTTTCTATCGGCAGATCCGCCGGCAGATCCGGAACGATCCGAACCCGGCGTACCGGCAGGCTGTAGAAGGGGAGGAAATCCTGGAGCAGTCTGTGGAGGAACGGCGGATCTATTTTGCAAAATTCCGTGCCATGCTGGGAGAGCAGCTGCGGTATGTGATATCCGGCGGCGCAGCTCTGAGCAGGGAGATCACGGAGTTTTTCTGGAAGCTGGGTGTTACCGTCCTGTGCGGCTATGGCATGACCGAGTGCGCACCGGTCATCTCCCTGAACATCATAGCCTGCAATGTGTTCGGGAGTATCGGCCCCGTCATTGACTGCAACCAGGTGCGGATTGCTGCCCCGGATGCAGAGGGCATTGGAGAGATCCGGGTCAAGGGCAGGAACATGATGCTGGGATATTATAACCGAGAAGAAGAAACAGCGGCTGCCTTTGATGCGGCAGGATGGCTGAAAACCGGAGATAAGGGATATCTGGATGAGAACCGATGCCTGTTCATTACCGGGCGAATCAAGAATCTGATCATTCGCTCCTCCGGCGAGAACGTTTCTCCGGAGGAACTGGAGCTTGCTCTTTCCGTTCTGCCAGGAGTGACAGAGGTACTGGTATATGAACAGGCGGGACTGATCCTGGCGGAGGTTTACGGGGAATCGGGCATGCAGGAGACCATCCGGGCAGGGGTGGACAGGGTCAACGGCACGCTGCCCATGTATAAGCGGATCGACCGGGTGCTGTTCCGGGATACCCCCTTTCCGAAAACGCCCACCAATAAAATCAAACGAAACTGAGGTGCATTGTATTGGATGAAAAACTGACGGAGCTGCTGCGCTCCATGTCCTGGTACGAGGATGCTGAGGTCACGCCGGACGCATCCTTCGGGGCGGATCTCGGAATGAATTCCTTTGACTTCCTGCAGCTGCTTTACGCTGTGGAAATGACCTTTGCCAAGCATATCTGCCTGGAGGATGCCAGAAATATGACTACAGTCAGGGATCTGATGTCTGCCATCAGTACCTGAGAAACAGGAGGAACCTATGACACTGGATGAACTGAAGGAACTGTTACAAAAAAACAAGGTGCAGCTGGAGGGAGAACTGGATCCGGATACGGTGATCGGTACCCTGGGGATGGACTCCTTTGATGTGATGATGCTGACCTTTGACCTGGAGAGTGCTGCCGGGCATGAACTTAAGCTGACCCTCAGCGACAGGGTGGGGGATATTCTCCGGGCTGTGAACGATGGAAACTGAGCGGTACCGGCTGGCACTGTTCAGCGGATCAGACGAGGCGCATCTGCGACAGCAGATTGCCGCCGCCGGTTATCAGGATGGGGATCGGCTTACTGTTGATCTCCAGGCCCCCTGCCGTACCTATTTGGTATATCGGGGGCAGGAGGACTGGTGCCGTCAGACGGATCCGACTGCCCGGCTGCCTGTGTGCCGGGTGGGGAAGCCGGGCAAGACCCTGTTTCTGTTTCCCGGAAACGGAATCCATCAGAAAAATATGCTTGCCACCCTGAGGCAGGTCAGTCCCTATTTTGAACAGACTCTGGGAGAGCTTGCCGCTTTGGCAAAACCGTATACGCCGGTGGAACTGCTGGACGAAACGCAGGAGAACCCTCTTGTGAATCAGCTGCGTGTGTATGCATCCGAGCTGGCGATTGCAGGCTTCTGGACAAGACTGGGCTGTCCGCCGGATGCAGTAATCGGTCACAGCATGGGAGAGTATGCAGCCGCAGTCTGTGCCGGATATCTGTCTCCGGCGGATGGTTTTTTCCTGCTGGCAAAGCGGGACGCACTGATGCAGGAGATGGTGCCCCATGCACTGGCAGCGGCGGAAACCACCCCTGACCGGATCCTGCAGCTGGGACAGAATGGGGGGATCCCCCTGGAGATTGCCGGATACAATGCGCCGGAGGTGGTCACGGTCTGCTGCCCCGGCAGTCAGCTGCATCAGCTGAACCAGCTGTGCAAGGAGGCAGGGATCCGACTGAGCATCATCAATCCCGATCACGGGGGACATTACAGCGGACTGGAGCAGGGAGCAGCCCGGCTTGCTGCGCTGGCGGCACAGGTTCCATTTCACAAGCCCCTTCGGCGGATGCTTTCAACGGTCTGTCCGGATGGAAGCTGCACACCGGCGGAGCCTGCATACTGGGGGGCACATATGTGCCGACCAGTGCAGTTTCAGCAGGCGCTGGATATGGTGCAGAAGGAAACACTGGGCAGAGTCATCGACCTGGGGGTATCGCCGGTGCTGCTGAGCATGGCGATGAAAAACCTTGGGAATCTCCGTTGTGCCTGGATTCCCACTGTCCGGGCAGGAAGAAATTACAGACGGTACATTCTGGATGCAGTGGGAACAGCATTTCTTTCCGGTGTCTGCATCCCACCGGACGCATTGGATTCGGGCGGCAGCCTGACTATGAAAGGATGATATAATGGAAGGACAGCAGAAGTATTACGTGGATGAAAACGGACAGTGGGAGTTCCCCCTGGGACTGCGGCAGCTTGCCATGGTTCAGATGGATCTGAACGGCAGAAACAAGTACGGTCAGGACAGCGGCGTGGGCAATGTGGGAAACGGCCTGCGGATGCGGTTTCCCATTGACCGGCAGCGGCTGGAGCAGAGTATTCAGCGGGTGGTGGATGAGAACGATGCCCTGCGGCTGATCCTGGTGCAGAAGGGGGATACCTATACACAGCGTGTGCTGACCCATTACCAGTTCCAGTTGCAGGTATATGAGGCACAGGGGGACACGGAGCAGGAACGGCTGCAATCAGCGGTTGCCATTGCCTCCAAACAGGTAAATACCGTGATTGACTGGTTTAACCAGCCCAGCTTCCGGATCTTCCTGGTGCAGCTGGCGGAGAATGACTACCTGTTTGTGTGGCTTGCCCATCATTGGATCGGGGACGGCAGTACCACCGGTCTGATCATGGATCAGGTGTTCCGGTATTATGAGCATCCGGATGCGCCAAAGCCGGAAACAGATACATACCTGCATTTCCTGCGGGATGAGACGGCGTTCTTTCAGTCCGATAAGGGCAAAAAGCAGCTGGCATACTGGAAGCAGGAAGTGGAAGGGTATCAGATGTTGGATATTACGAAGGCGGCAGTGGGAGCGCCTGCGTCCGGCTACGATCATATGTATCAGATTGACCGGAGCGGTGTGGAGCAGCTTGCCCAGCGGTATCATACCAGCATGTTCAACGTGATCCTGCTGGCATATCATCTGGGCGTGGCGTATCTGCTGGACAATCCGGATACCATCATCGGCGTCACCAGTGCAAACCGTACCAGCAAGCGGTATTTCCGCACCATGGGCTACATTGCCCACTCGCTGCAGCATCGTATGCGCATTCGGGAGGAAGATAAGCTGGCAGATCTGCTGGAGGCATCCAAGGATACCTTCTCCAAGAATATGGCGAATCTGGCGGCGGGGCATTATTATGACCGGACCCAGTTCTGCTTGACCTATCAGAATTTTGTAGCAGGAGCGGAAACCTCGGAAAAGCAGCTGGAAAAGGTGCCGATTCCCACCAAGCGCTCGGTGGAGCAGTTCTTCCTGTTGGTGTTCGAGGGTGCGGATCAGCTGGCACTGGCGATGGTCGGCAACGGTCTGATCTATACGGAGCATTTCCTGGAGTCCCTCAAGGGATATATGGAAAGCGTGGTTGCCCTCCTTTCCCAGCAGCCGGATGCTACATTGGCCCAGCTGCGGGCATATTACGAAAAGAATCAGTAAGGCAATGCTGTACAGTATTGCCCTAAGTGAGAAGCGGTGATCCCAAGAGGATGACCGCTTTTTTATGCAGGATGCCATTAGCACGTTTTTTATATAAATTCAGCACGATTCTTCCTTGACGGAATCAATGGAACAGGGTAAAATGAAAGAATAGTGTACAAATTTTGAATAAATATGTGCATTCCTTTTATGCTGAATGATCAGAGACAAATACGAGGGGAGAATTGTATGTCACACAAAAAGATCGGTTCTGTATGCGCCGCAGCCATGCTTCTGAGTACCATCGGAAGCATGCCGGGGCAAATGGCATTTGCAGCAGATCCAGACAGCTATTTCTTTCACAGCACCTTTGAATCCGGCACGGACAACTGGAGCGGCAGAGGTGCAGCCAAAGTGGAGCATGCGGCAAAAGGTGCCTATGCAGGCAGCGGTGCGTTGTATGTGTCCGGCAGAACCGCCGCATGGAACGGGGCAACCCTGCCCCTGGGAGATGCCTTCACGGCCGGAAGCACCTACAGCTTTTCTGCCAATGTGAAGTATACCGGCGGCGGCAAGACGGATACCTTTTATATGAAGATTCAGTATCAGAATGCGGAAGGGGAAACAGCATATGTCTCCATCGCAGAGGCGGTGGTGTCCAAGGGAGACTGGATCCAGCTTTCCAATACCAGCTTTCAGCTGCCAGCGGGGGCAACTGCTATGCAGCTGTACATTGAAACTGCCGACAGCCTGAACAGCTTTTATGTGGACGAGGCAGCAGCCGCTCCGGAAGGCACGGTGATTCCTGGCGCAGGCGCAGCAAGAGCCGTGATCCGGGGGGATATCAACGGGGACAGTACCATTGACGGAGTGGATATGCTCCTTGCCCGGCGGGGCATGACAGCCGGCGGATTTACGGAAACCTGTGCCGGCAAGGCGGCGGATGTGGATCAGAACGGGAGCTTTGAGATGAGCGATCTGGTGCTGCTGCAAAAATACCTGCTGGGCACCATCCAGGCTTTCCCGGAGCCGGAGATCCCGGACAACGAGTGGGACGATTACCAGGAAACCGCTTCGCCGGAGATGTTGAAATTCTATGGGGATTCCATCTATCAGATGGGTAACACCAGCCGGATCCGGGAGAAGATTGCCAGGGCGCAAAGCGGGGAACGGGTGAAGCTGGCTTATATCGGCGGCTCCATCACCGAAGGAGGCAGAACGGATACCTGCTACGTAGCCCGTTCCTACCGGTATTTTGCAGACACCTTCGGCACCGGCAGCAATGTTTCCTTCAACAATGCAGGCATGTCCGGCACCTCCTCTCTGGTGGGATTGCTCCGGGCACAGAACGATATTCTCAACGATCAACCGGATGTGATATTCATTGAATTTTCCGTCAATGACCACCCGGATCAAAGCTATAAAAAGAGCTTTGAGGGTCTGGTGCGGCGCTGCCTGTCCCAGGAGAATGAACCGGCGGTGATTATCATCATCAATCGGTCAAAGGGCGGCTATTCCATGCAGGAACAGATGGCGGCAGTGGGCAAAAACTATGATGTGCCCGTTATCAGCATGGACAACGCACTGACCAATGCCTTCAATAGCGGCACTCTGACAACCGATGATTACTACACCGATGAGTACCATCCTCACGCAGAGGGGGCAAAGCTGATCTCTGACTGCATCGGCTATTTCTACCGGCAGGCGCTGAAAACCGAAAACCGGAGCGAGCCATATGTGCTGCCGGATACCACCGTGTACGGCACGGAGTATACCACCGCCACCATTGTGCCTCTGGATCAGCTCAACAGCTTCAACAGCGGCTCCTTCCAGAAGGGGAATGGCTACGGTACGCTGCCTTATGGGCTTACCTTTGCAAAGAACAGTGCCAATACCCCCATGACCTTTTCAACCCAGGGCAAGGGCATTTTCCTGGTGTACAAGGCAAATTCCAGCGGCATGGGCACTGTTCAGATCAACGTCAACGGCAAGCAGTCCACCATCAGCGGCAATAAGCAGTATACCTGGGGCGGTCCGGATGCGGATCTGGCATACATCCAGGATACCACAGGAACATTGAATGTGTCCATCAGCATGCAGAACGCTTCCTCCGATTTCACCATCTGGGGCATCGGCGTGATTCAGTAAATACGCAAAAAAGCAGTCCATCCGGACTGCTTTTTTATCGTCGGGCTGCTTTACTCGTATTCCACCACGTCCGCCCATTTCAGCAGAAAGTCCCGTTCCTCCGGTTTGCCCTTCACGGACTGGGAAGCGGCAACGATGGGGAGCCATTTCTGCACATACTGCTTGGCAGTATTGCTGCGCAGGCAGTACAACCGCAGGTACTGCTCCGCAAGCTGCTCCTGTCCCTTGAGCATGAACAGCAGATAGGTTCTGGCAGCGTCCGCACTGGCGTTGCCCTGCGTGGCATGCGCCCAGTCGATCACATAGGACTTGCCCGCCGGAGTGATGATGATATTGCTGGGGTTAAAATCCCCGTGACACACCTTGTTGTGCTTGGGCATGCCCTCCAGCCGTGTGTGCAGCTCATACCGGGTGGTGGCATCCAGGGAGGTTTCCGAGATCTTCCGGTTCATTTTATCCTTCAGCTTGGTCAGCAGGGGCGCACGTTGTTCGTGAATGTGGAGCTGGATGCCTACGAACTGCTCCAGCAGCTCGTTCATCCGTTCCGGCTCCTCCTGCATGATCTGGCTCATGGTCTTTCCCTCAATGAAATCCGAAATGATCGCCCACTTGCCGTCCAGCTTTGTGACTTCCAGGATCCGGGGAATGTCCAGACCGGTTTCCTCCACCCTTGCCTGGTTCAGCGCTTCGTTCAGCACATCCGCCTTGGAGTAATCCTCGTTGAATACCTTAATGGCTTTGTCCCCGTCCCGGTATACGGTTTTGATATTGCGCACTGCAACCACATTGTTTAGATTCATACGTCCTGCCCTCCCTTATTTTCCGTAATATGCGTTCAGATACATCTGCTTGATCTCGGACATCAGCGGGTACCGGGGATTTGCACCGGTGCACTGGTCATCAAAAGCCTGTTCGGTCATGGCATCCAGGCTTTCCAGGAACGCTGCTTCATCGATGCCGTAATCCCGGATGGTTTTCCTGATACCGACCTGTTCCTTCAGCTGATCCAGCTTTGCAATGAGTCCCTCCAGCTTTTCTGTGTCATCCTTGCCGGGAATGTGCAGGAAGTCTGCAATTTCCGTATACCGTGCCAGGGTGTGGGGATGGTCGTACTGGGGGAAGGTGCCCATTTTGGTGGGAACCTCTGCCGCATTGAACCGGAGCACCTCATCCAGCATCAGCGCATTGGCAATGCCGTGAGGCAGGTGGTGGAAGGCGCCCAGCTTATGTGCCATGCTGTGGCATACCCCCAGAAAGGCATTGGCAAATGCCATGCCTGCCATGGTTGCGGCGTTTGCCATTTTCTCACGGGCTGCCGGATCCTCTGCGCCCTTTTCATAGGCACGGGGCAGGTAGTCAAAGATGGTCTGGATCGCCTTCAGCGCCAGGCCGTCCGTGTAATCCGTTGCCATGACGGAAGCATATGCTTCCAGTGCATGGGACATAGCGTCAATGCCGGAGGCGGAGGTAAGACCCTTGGGCGCATGCATCATCAGATCCGCATCCACAATGGCCATGTTGGGCATCAGCTCATAATCCGCCAGGGGATACTTGGTGCCGGTGGCTTCGTCAGTAATCACCGCAAAGGGTGTCACCTCAGAGCCGGTACCGGCGGAGGTGGGGATGGCAATAAAGGATGCCTTTTCTCCCATGTGGGGGAAGGTGTAGATCCGCTTGCGGATGTCGGAGAACCGCATTGCCATATCCAGAAAATCGGCGTCCGGATGCTCGTACAGCACCCACATGATCTTTGCCGCATCCATGGCGGAGCCGCCTCCCACTGCAATGATGCAGTCCGGCGCAAAGGCGGTCATGGCTTTGGTGCCCTCCTTTGCGCATGCAAGGGTGGGATCCGGCGCCACGTCAAAGAAGGTGGCGTGGCGGATGCCCAGTTCGTCCAGCTTATCGGTAATGGACTTGGTGTAGCCGTTTTGATACAGGAAGGAGTCGGTAACGATGAACGCTTTTTGCTTGTGCATGACTGCGCCCAGTTCCTCCAGCGCCACCGGCAGGCAGCCCTTTTTGATATAGATCTTCTGGGGTGCACGGAACCAAAGCATGTTCTCTCTCCTTTCTGCCACGGTTTTGATGTTCAGCAGGTGCTTGATGCCCACGTTTTCGGATACGGAGTTGCCGCCCCAGGAGCCGCATCCCAGGGTCAGGGAGGGAGCCAGCTTGAAGTTGTACAGATCCCCGATGCCCCCGTGGGAGGAGGGAGTGTTGATGAGGATCCGGCAGGTCTTCATGCATGCGCTGAACCTGGCGATCTTGTCCTGACCGGTGACCGTGTCCACATACAAAGAGGAGGTATGCCCATAGCCTCCGTCGGCGATCAGATGCTCCGCCTTGTCCAAAGCATCCTGGAAGTCCGCCGCCTTGTACATGGCAAGCACAGGGGACAGCTTTTCGTGGGCGAATTCCTCGCTGATGTCCACGCTTTCCACCTCGCCAATGAGGATCTTGGTATGCTCCGGCACAGCAACACCTGCCAGCTCGGCAATCCGGTATGCAGACTGTCCCACGATCTTGGCATTCAGCGCTCCGTTGATGAGGATGGTCTTGCGTACCTGTTCGGTTTCCTCCGGGCTCAGGAAGTAGCAGCCCCGCTTTTGGAATTCCTGCTTCACGGCGTCATAGATGGATTCCAGTACGATCACCGACTGCTCCGATGCACAGATCATACCGTTGTCAAAGGTTTTGGAATGGATCACGGAGTTGACCGCCAGCAGGATATCCGCCGTATCGTCAAAAATGGCGGGGGTATTGCCGGCACCCACTCCAATGGCAGGCTTGCCGCTGGAGTATGCAGCGTGTACCATACCTGGGCCGCCGGTTGCAAGGATGATGTCCGCCTCCTTCATGACCATGTTGGTCAGATCCAGACTGGGCACATCGATCCAGCCAATGATGCCCTCCGGCGCTCCGGCAGCAACAGCCGCCTCCAGTACCACCTTTGCCGCTGCAATGGTAGAATGCTTGGCACGGGGGTGGGGACTGATGATGATGCCGTTCCGGGTTTTCAATGCAAGCAGGGTCTTAAAAATAGCGGTGGATGTGGGGTTGGTGGTGGGGATCACCGCAGCGATCACTCCGATTGGCTCGGCAATCTTTTTGATGCCGTAAGCCGCATTCTCCTCCACCACGCCGCAGGTTTTGGCGTTTTTATATGCGTTGTAGATGTACTCCGCCGCATAGTGGTTCTTGATGACCTTGTCCTCTACAACACCCATGCCGGTTTCCTCTACAGCCTGTTTTGCCAGGGGGATCCGCTGCTTGCATGCGGCAAGGGCGGCTGCCCGGAAGATGGCGTCCACCTGTTGCTGGGAGTAGGTGGAAAACTGGGCCTGTGCCTTGCGGATTTCCCGGAGCTTTGCCTCCAGAGCCTCCACGCTGTCAACAATACGGTTTTCGTTCATACTGCACACTCCTTTTTCTGAGAAGGGGGTACTGGAAACGGGTGCCCGTTTCCGCTTATGGCTAGTATATCCCGCAAGTTTGTGAATATTTTAACACACAAAAGGGAACAAAAACGCAAAAGGAACGCATATTCCAATTGCGGGATCGCGGCATGCACACTTCCTTACCGCTTGCTTATAGACTATCATATTCCAAGCAAAAATGCAATGGCGGAAATGTACATTTTTTCGACTATTTATGTTTGTATTTGTACATAGTGCACATGCCAGAGCGGCAAATTCCAGATTGACAATCCGGCAGATTCGTGGTAAACTACAGATAGGAGCAGGATGCCCAGAGCATCCCGGACAAGGAGGAACTGACTATGGCAGATATGAGTAATTTTTTCGATAAGGTAAAGGAGAGTGCAGCCAATGCGGCTGCTGCAACCGGCAAGGCAGTGAAGGGTGCATCCAACAGTGCAAAGAAGATGGCAGAAACTGCAAAGCTGAAGCACGAGATTTCCGGGCTGGAGGATAAGACCGCCGGTGTGTTCCGGGAGATCGGAGAGCTGTTCTACACCAGAAGCAAGGGAGAAGCAGATGAGGCATATGCGGAGCTGTTCGCAAAGGTTGCAGAGACCCGGAAGGAGATTGAGCAGAAGCAGGCAGAGCTGAACCAGCTGGAAAACAGTGCGACTTGTCCTGCATGCGGCAAGCGGGTTAAGTCCAGTGCGGTGTTCTGCTCCTATTGCGGCGCAAAGGTCAAGCAGGAGGAACCGGCAGAAGAATCTGTTGCTGAGACACCTGACAAGAGTCACTGTCCCGCATGTGGTGTGGAAACCGTTGCAGACGCAGTATTCTGTCCGGCATGCGGCGCACGCATGACCCCGGCAGAGGATGTGGTAGATGTCCCCAAGGAGGACGTAACCGTAGAGCCTGCAAAGGAATAAACATGGACGAGTCGTGGAAACGCCAGGCATTCCGGATCGTACAGCAAAGGCAGCTTTGCAGCTGCATGAATAACACCAAGTGGAACGAACTCCGCAATGCGATGCGGTTTGAAATGCCCTTTCCACCGTCCTTTACGATGAAGACCCTTTTCGAGGAGCAGCAGCCGAAGCCAATGCAGGATGACTATGATCCGGGCGACTGGGAGGATCCCTTTGAATTTGGTGCCGATCAGTTCGATGGAATCGCCATTGAATGGATCCGGATCCATCCCAGATATCTGGAGCGTCGGGGTCGGTTGATCCCACCGCAGGTGCAGGATGCTTCCGAACAGCTGGAAAGCCTGCTGCAAAAATACGCCATTCCCTTTGAACAGTACGGCTCAGATTATCTGATTTACGGATATCGTTGAATATACCCCCCTGCCTTTCCCGTATTTTCCGGAAAGGGCAGGGGGTTATTCTGTGTCGGATTTTGCCGCTGTGCATATATTGTAATGTGCATGGATGCACAGAAAGGAGTGTACAGCGATGCAGGAGTATGAACGCAGAGGGCTGTACGGGCGCAGCCAGATGCCCATGGGGGGGCGGTTTCCGGAGGAAACACCCCTTGCCATGGCATATGTGCCGATGCAGACATGGGAAGAGCCCTACGATATGGAAGAAGGATTTTGCCGGGGAACCATTTTCCCCAGCCTGTATTATCCGTTCCTTGCAGCAGGAGGGGAGGCAGACAATGGACGAAAGGGTTAAACTGTTGCGGCAGGTACAGCAGTGTGATTTCACGCTGTATGACCTGCAGCTGTATCTGGATACGCATCCGGCGTGCCGTCGGGCTATGGAACAGTATGAGAAGCATCTCCGCCACCGCCGGGAGCTGGAGGAGGAGTATGTACGCCGGTTCGGGCCGCTTCGTGCAGAGCAGGCAGCCGGTTCGGAGCCATGGAGCTGGGTTGAAAATCCCTGGCCCTGGGAAGGGGGGCAGTGCTGATGTTCGCTTATGAAAAGAAGCTGCAGTATCCGGTCAACATCAAGCAGCCCAATCCAAAGCTGGCGAAAGCTATCATTACTCAGCTTGGCGGACCGGACGGCGAGCTGGGTGCGGCCCTGCGGTATCTGAGCCAGCGTTATGCTATGCCCTATGGAGAGGTCAGCGGCATTTTGACGGATGTAGGCACCGAAGAACTGGGTCATGTAGAAATGATTTCCACAATTGTATACCAACTGACACGGAATCTGACACCGGAGGAGATCAAGCGTTCCGGCTTTGACACCTATTTTGTGGATCACACCACGGGCATTTACCCCATTGCTGCTTCCGGGCAGCCCTTCACAGCCAGCTTCTTTCAGTCTACCGGAGATGTGATCACGGATCTGACAGAGGATCTGGCAGCAGAGCAGAAGGCACGCACCACCTATGACAACATCCTGCGGCTGGCGGATGACTACGATGTGCGGGATGCCATTCGCTTCCTGCGCCAGCGGGAGCTTGTGCATTTCCAGCGATTCGGGGAAGCGCTGCGCATCACCCAGGATAAGCTGAACGCAAAGAACTTCTACGCCTGCAACCCGGCATTCGACAAGGGCTGCGGCAGAAAATAATATCCGGCGATTCGCTGAAAACAGGCAGAGTGCATTTGACATTCTGCCTGTTTTGTGATAAAATACAATGAGCAGTCTGCGCATGGGCGCAGGGAAAGAATCGTGATTAAGGACTATGGATTTTCTGGAATCAATGCAATGGCTTCACGGACAGCGGGATCGGGGCATCCGACCAGGACTGGACACCATGCAGGTGCTGCTTGCCCGGATGGGGAATCCCCAGAAGGGACTGCAATCCATTGTGGTGGCAGGTACCAACGGAAAAGGCTCCGTGTGCGCCATGCTGTCCGCTGTGCTGGAGGCAGCTGGCTGTTCCGCCGGGACGTATACCTCTCCGGCGGTGTTTCAATTGCTGGAACAGTATAAGCTGGGCACCTCCTGTTGTACGGCGGAGCAGTTTGCACAGGCATGCACGCTGGTGCGGCAGGGTGCGGAAGCCCTTGCCCGGGATGGGATCTACCCTACCGGCTTTGAACTGGAAACGGCTGCTGCTTTTGCCCTGTTTGCACAGCAGGGCTGTGGTCTGGCAGTGCTGGAATGCGGCATGGGCGGAGACCTGGATGCCGTGAATGTGGCGGAAAACCGGCTTCTGGCGGTGATTACCCCCATCGCAGTGGATCATACCCGGTTTCTTGGGGATACGCCGGAGGAGATTGCCCGGCACAAGGCAGGCATCGTCACACCCGGCTGTCCCTTGGTGACCGCTCCCCAGACTCCGGCTGTGCTGTCTGTGCTGGAGGATGCATGCGCCGCTGCGGGCAGCCGCTGCATTCCCGTGCCGGAGGGGGCATTGACCATGCTGGAGGATACTCCAAAGGGCATGCTGCTGAAGCCTGAAGAAGGGGAGCCCTATCTGCTGGGACTGCATGGAGCGTATCAGTGCGGCAACGCTGCGGTGGCGCTGGAAGCATGCAGACAGCTTGCAAAGGCGGGGCTGCCCATTTCCGACGGGGACATTCGCAGAGGCTTTGCAGCAGCACGGCATCCGGGCAGATTTCAGCTGCTGGGAGAAGCGCCGGTATTCGTGCTGGACGGGGCGCATAACCCACATGGCATGGATGCCTTCTGCACCGGGCTGGAACAAATGTTTCCGGGCAGGGAGATTCTGGCTGTGATGGGCGTATTCCGGGACAAGGCATATGACCGGATGCTGCAGCGGCTCAGTCGCACCGCTTCCGGGCTGTATGCGGTAACGGCACCGGGTGCAAGGGGACTGGATGCCCGACAGCTTGGAGCAGCGGCGGAAGCATACTTTTCCAGAGTCCGGGTGGAGCCGGATCCCGTTCAGGGAATCCGGGAAGCCGCCCGGCATTCGGATGCAGTGATTGCAGTGTGCGGATCCCTGTCTTTTCTGGCAGAGGCTGCGGCGGAGATCAACAAAGTGAAGTGAGGAGTCTTTTTATGGACGCAGAAAAGATCAGGCAGGGGGTGCGCCTACTGCTGGAGGGCATCGGTGAGGATCCGGAGCGGGAAGGGCTTCGGGATACGCCTGACCGGGTGGCAAGAATGTATGCAGAGCTGTTTGCCGGATATGCAGACAGTGCATCCACCCATCTTTCCACCACCTTTGCCAGCCCGGACAGCGAAATGGTTCTGGAAAAGGATATCACGTTTTATTCCACCTGTGAGCATCACCTTCTGCCGTTTTTCGGAAAGGTACACATCGCCTATATTCCGGACGGCAGGGTAGTGGGAATCAGTAAATTGGCAAGGACAGTAGAAGTATTCGCACGGCGTTTGCAGATCCAGGAGCAGATGACTGCCCAGATCGCAGACGCACTGATGGCGGAGCTTCACCCGAAAGGAGCAATGGTAGCAGTGGACGCAGAACACACATGTATGACCATGCGGGGCATCAAAAAGCCCGGCACAAGAACGCTGACGTATTGCAGTCGCGGCGCATTCGCAAAGGACCCGGAGCTGAAACGGGAATTTTTCAGCCTGGTACGATGACCGTTACCAACCGCATTGCAGCAAATGAGCTGTTCCTGCAATGCGTGGAAAAGAACAGCAAATATGAAGAAAACCGGCAATTCTGTAAGCATGGCTGGGAGCATCTGATGGACGTTGCCCGGATCGCTTACATTATAAACCTGGAGCGGGGCTGCGGTCTGGAGCGTGACCTGGTGTATGCTGCCGGATTGCTGCACGACTGCGGCAGATATGTGGAGCTGGAGCAGGAAACCCCCCACGAAAAGGCGGGCGCCCGGCTGGCAAAGCGGATTCTGCGGGAGTGCGATTGCCCGGAGACCTGGATCAGCCAGATCGGTCAGGCGATCCTGGAGCATCGGAAGGGGAGAGCCACCTCAGAACTGGGAGATCTTTTGTTCGAGGCGGACAAGCGTTCCCGTCCCTGTTTCCGGTGTGAGGCTGAAGCAGAATGCAACTGGAAGTCCTCCCAGAAAAACCGGAAAATCAAGTACTAGGAGCGGCTATGAAAACCAGAATCGGAAACCGTGTTTACGGGAATCATACATATATAATGGGCATTCTGAACGTCACGCCGGATTCCTTCTCCGATGGGGGACGGTATACCGGGCTGGACGCTGCCCTGTACCATGCAGAGCAGATGCTCCGGGAGGGTGCGGATATTCTGGACGTGGGGGGAGAATCCACCCGTCCCGGCTACACCCGGATTTCCGATGAGGAGGAGATCAGCCGGATCACGCCGGTGATCGAAGCCATCCGGGCACGGCTGGATATTCCCGTGTCGGCGGACACCTACAAGCCGGCGGTGGCTGCTGCCGCATTGCAGGCAGGTGCGGATATGATTAACGACATCTGGGGCTTTCAGGCAGAGCCGGGCATGGCAGAGGTTGTGGCACAGGCCGGGGCTGCCTGCTGTCTGATGCATAACCGGAAGGAGCCGGTGTACGACAGCTTCTTTGAGGATGTACTGTCGGATCTGCGCCGGAGCATCGCCCTTGCAAAAGCCGCAGGAATCCCGGACGACCGGATCCTGCTGGACGGAGGCGTGGGCTTTGCCAAAAGCCGGGAGCAGAATCTGGAGATCATCCGGCGGGGCAGCGAGATCGCTGCGCTGGGGTATCCGGTGCTGTTGGGCACCTCCCGGAAATCCGTGATCGGACTGACGCTGGATGTTCCGGTGGATCAGCGGCTGGAGGGAACCCTTGCTACAACAGTGGTGGCGGTTATGACCGGCTGCCAGTTTGTCCGGGTGCATGACGTGCTGGCAAATCGCCGGGCAGTGGATATGACCGAAGCCATTCTGGGAAAGGAACGGCAGGATGGATAAAATCCGGATTCAAAATCTTACGGTGTTTGCCAATCATGGCGTCCTGCCGGAGGAGCGTGTGCTGGGACAGAAGTTTCTGATCTCGGCGGAGCTGCATCTGGACACCCGTGCCGCCGGCATGCAGGATGATCTGACCCGGACGGTGAACTATGCGCAGGTGTGCAGCTTTATCTGTCAGCAGATGCAGCAGACCTTTCAGCTGATCGAGGCGGCGGCGGAGCACCTGGCACAGGGGATCCTCCGGGAATATCCCCTTGTGCGCCGGGTGGATCTGGAGCTTGCAAAGCCTTGGGCGCCGGTGCATCTGCCGGTGGAATCCGTCAGCGTACAGATCAGCCGCAGCTGGCATCGTGCCGCCCTGTCTATGGGTTCCAATCTGGGGGACAGCCGTGCCCATCTGGATGCGGCAGTCCGGGCGTTGCAGTCGGATTCCATGTGCCGCAACTGCCGGATGTCTGATTATCTGGTCACCAGACCCGTGGGATACACGGAGCAGCCGGATTTCCTCAACGGGGCAATGGTGCTGGACACCCTGTATACCCCCCACGAATTGCTGGACAACTTGCAGCGCATCGAGCAGTCCCGGCATCGGGAACGGGTGGTCCACTGGGGTCCCCGCACGCTGGATCTGGATTTGATCTTCTATGATGACCGGATCATTTCCGATGCCCGGCTGCAGGTGCCTCATCCGGAGGCGGCAAACCGTTTTTTCGTACTCAAGCCCCTCAGTGAACTGGCACCCTACTGGATGCATCCCGTCCTGCACCGGACGGTGGCACAGCTGCTGGCGGACAATCCGGAGCCGGTATGAACCTGATTGCCGCAGTGGACGGTGCATGGCACATCGGGTTTGGCAGCCGTACCGCCTATCATCTGCCGCAGGATCTGCATCACTTCCGACGGCTGACCTACGGAGGCGTGGTTGTCATGGGGCGGAAAACCTTTGAAACCCTGCTCCATCCACTGGAGGGACGGGTGAATCTGGTGCTCAGTCGGTGCATGCAGCCCCGTCCGGATATTGTCCTCTGCCGGGAGCTGTCCTTGCTGCCCGGCATGCTCAGAAGCATGGAGAACCGGCCTGTATGGGTCATCGGAGGGGCAGAGATCTACCGACTTTTGCTGCCCTTCTGCACCTGCGCCCATATGACCTATACGGAGCGGATCTACCCGGCGGACTGCACCTTTCCTGCGCCTTTACCGGCGCTGGGCTGGATGCTAGAGTCGGAGGAGCCGGTGCCGGATACCAACGGTGAATTCCAGTTCCGGGTGTACCGGAATCCCGCCCCCAAGACCCTTGCATGAGAATCCCCCTTTGCGGCATACTAAGCAGTGTGATCGCAAAGGGGGATTGCTGTATGGAGAAAATTACGGTAATGGGGGAGGCGCTGCTCCGGCTGTACACCGGGCAGCCGCTGGAACAGGCGGAACAGTTCCAGGTCACCTGCGGCGGCACCGGGCTGGAGACCGCATGTACCATTGCCCGACTGGGGGGCAGGTGCAGCTTGCTGGCGTGCATCGGAGAGGATCCCTTCGGAGACCGGATTCTGGAGTGGCTTACCCGGCATGGGGTGGATACCGACCAGATGCAGCATACCGGCAGGGCGGCAACCACCTTTTGCTTTGTCCGGGAGGGGATGCAGGCATATTACCCGGCACCGGGCGCAGATCGAATGCTTTCGGCGGCGGCGCTCCGGGAGGAACGGCTGGGGGAAAGCTGCATTCTGCATGTTTCCTCGATGGATCTGGGGGAGGAACCCTGCCGGTTTGCCCATCAGCGTGCCATCCGCACCATCCGGCAGCAGGGGGGATGCATCAGCTTTGCCCCCTGTTATCACCAGGCACTGTGGGATAGCTCTGCAGCGTGGCAGGCTGCCATGCGCAGCTTTCTGCCCTTTGCGGATCTCATCACCGTCGGGCAGGAGAGTCTGACGCTGCTGACTGGGTGCCCGGATGCTGCCGGAGCCCATCGCCTGCTGCTGGAGGGCAACTGCAAGCTGCTTTGCTATCTGTCCGGTCAGGGCGTGCGGCTGACCAATGGTCGCAGTACCGCAGTGGTACCGGTGAATCAGCCTGTGCCGGAACCGGCAGCCGCCGGAGCGCTGTTGTATGCGTTGGCGCAGGATTGGATACCGGGGAAGGGGCTGTCCGGTTTGTCTCATGGGGAATTGTACCGGCTGGCGGAGTTCATTGTCCTGTATGCTCTGCCGCCAGCCCTGGGTTAAGGCAACACCGCACAAAGCCCGCCTGTCGGCTATGCGCAGCATCTGCTGACGAATTTTCCGTCATATCACACAGAAACTCCTTGCAATACGCCAGTATTCCTGCGTCGTTTCTATGCAATCTGACGAAAAATCTGTTGGCACATCTACCACACATTCTTTGTGCGGTATTGCCTTAAGGCAAAAAAGGATCCCCGCCGGGTGGAGCAGTGCGGATCCGTTTCTGGTCCTATCGGCTTATAGGAACTGGCTGTAGGCATCCTCGCAGCTGCGCATTGCCAGAATGGTGCGTTCGATCAGCTCGTCCAGGCCCCAGCCCAGCATGTCAGCGCCCCGCTGGATCACCTCCCGGGAGCAGCCCTCTGCAAAGCCCTTGCTTTTGTATTTCTTCCGGACGGAGCGGGTTTCCAGATCCGACACGCTTTTGGAGGGGCGCATCAGCGCCACCGCACCAATGAGTCCGGTCAGCTCGTCAGTGGCGTACAGCACCTTTTCCATCATATGCTCCGGTTCCACATCCGTGCCGATTTGATAGCCGTGACTGACCACAGCGTGGATCAGGGCTTCCTTGTGGCAGTGCTCCTGGGGGAACTGTTCAAAATCCAGGTCGTGGAGCAGTCCCACGGTGCCCCAGAAGTCCGCCTCGTCTCCGAAGCCAAGTTCCTGCGCAAAGTACCGCATGACCCCCTCCACCGTCACTGCATGCCGCAGGTGAAAGGCTCCTTGATTGTACTGCGTCAGCAGTGTCCATGCTTCATCCCGTGTCATATGTATCCTTCCTTTCTACCTATAGGGTTTATAGGTATTATACAGGACACGGCTTTATTTGTCAAGGGATAGCTGAAAAAATCGGGCATGCCGCACAAAGCCAAAACTCTGGTAGAGCTTTTCTCCCATCCGGGAGGCAGTGATCTGGGTCACCCGGCAGTCCCGTGCCCGTGCCTCCGCAACGATCCGCTCCAGCAGTGCAGAGGCGATGCCCTGCCGGCGGCAGGCGGGATCCGTGTACATACAGGACAGCAGACCGATCCTTCCGTTGGGTGAGCCGGGATAGGGGGGGGTTTCCACAAATGAAATGCCGCTGGTGGCAAGAATCCGGTGCCCCTCCGTCAGAATCCAGGACACAAAGCTGCCATCTGCCAGGTGCCGGTGCAGGTAGTCCTCCAGTGCCGGGCGCAGATCCGTTTCCAGCGTTCCTTCCTCTTTCAGCTGCGTCAGTCGCAGGTCTATAAAGGCATCCAGCTTGTCCGCCGTCAGCCGTTCCATACGTCGCTCCATAGAACCACTCCTTTCTGTTGTTATCATACCACACCGGGCAGGGCATCGCAAGCCTATGTAGAAAATGGTCGAACCCTCTTGAAATATTTTGTGAACTGTGCTACAATAGTTCTGTATGAATCCATCGTACAACCAGAGAGGAAAGAGGAGGAAATTATGAACACGAAGAGAACGCTGAAACGCAGGCTCAAGGCATTGGGTCTGTCGGGCGCTATGCTTGCAGGCGCTCTGTGCCTGCCTGGAGCAGCGCCGCAGGGAGGGGATCTGCTCGCCAATGCAGCAGGGGATGCAGCATCCGGCTTTGACGCCAATTTCGCAAAGCTGCTGCAGTATTCCATATACTTCTATGATGCCAACATGTGCGGCACGGACGTATCCGAAAACAACCAGCTGAACTGGCGGGGAGATTGCCATACCTACGATGCACAGGTGCCGATGGACACGGAGCATACCAACCTGAGCAGTGCCTTTCTCACCGCCAACAAGGACTATCTGGATCCGGACGGGGACGGCTTTATTGACGTGTCCGGCGGCTTCCACGATGCGGGGGATCACGTCAAATTCGGCATGCCGGAGAATTACTCCGCTGCAACCGTTGGCTGGGGCTACTATGAATTCCGGGACGCTTACGCTGCCACCGGACAGGATGCCCATGTGGAAACCATCCTCCGGTACTTCAATGACTATCTGATGCGCTGCACCTTCCTGGACGATTCCGGCGATGTGGTTGCATTCTGCTACCAGGTGGGGGACGGAGACATTGACCACGCCTACTGGCAGGCACCGGAGATCGACACGATGGACCGTCCCGCATTCTTCCTGACCGGCGACAAGCCCCAGACGGACTATGTGGCTTCTGCGGCGGCATCCCTTGCCATCAACTATCTGAACTTTAAGGATACGGATGAGGCATATGCAGCAAAGTCCTTAAAGTATGCAAATGCGCTGTATGACTTTGCACGGGATCACGAAAAGGAGCTCAGCGACAACGGGGACGGCCCTAAGCAGTACTACAGCTCCTCCAAGTGGCAGGACGACTACTGCTGGGCGTCTGCCTGGATGTATAAGATCACCGGCGACCATGCGTACCTGGAGGAGATCTACCCCTACTATGACTATTACGCAGCACCCTGCTATGTATACTGCTGGAACGATATGTGGGGCGGCGTACAGTGCGTATTGGGCGAGATCGTCAGCGAAATGTACCCGAACTTCATTGACGAGTACAAGGAAGCAGCCGGCAAAAGCCCCTACGAGGAAATGGACTGCTGGGCAAGCGTGAAGGAAGCGCTGGATACCTACATGTCTGGCGGCATCGGCGAGATCAGTCCCCAGGGGTACTTCTGGCTGAACACCTGGGGCAGCGCCCGGTATAACACCGCAGCCCAGCTGATCGCAATGGTATACGATAAGTACACCAACAACAACCAGCCCTCCAAGTACAGCGACTGGGCAAAGGGACAGATGGAATACCTGATGGGCAACAACGACATTACCTATCAGGAGCGGATCAATGCCAACGCTGAAGCGGAGAACAACGGAAATCCTGCCCCCTACAGTGCGGATGAGCTGCACGGCCCCCGGTGCTTTATTGTCGGCTTTAACGATGTAGCAGCCGCATACCCCCACCACCGTGCATCCTCCGGTCTGTCCAAGTGCGAGGATACCAAGCCCCAGAAGCATGTGCTGGTGGGCGCTCTGGTGGGCGGCCCGGACAACAAGGATCTGCACAATGATGTAACAAAGGACTGGATCTATAACGAGGTTACCATCGACTACAACGCAGCATTTGTCGGGGCTTCCGCCGGTTTGTATCACTTCTACGGCACGGATGCTATGCAGCCGGATCCGGACATTGATCTGGGCACCAGCGAGGAGGAAGGTGGCGGCCAGGATTACTGGGTAGAGGCTTACGCAGTGGACGATAAGCAGACCTCCGGCGCAGGCGTTACCAAGCTGGCAATGCTGGTATGCACCGACTCCAACAAGCCCAGAACCGACATTTCCGTTCGGTACTACTTCAGCGTCAAGGAGCTGTCCAATCCCTCCAACGTCAGCCTGGTGAAGGGGGACGAGCTGTACGACCAGACCAGTGTGGAGACCGAGTTTGACGGGGTGTTGTCCGGTCCCTACCAGTATGATGCATCCTTTGACCCGGACATTTACTATATCGAGGTCAAGTGGGACGGCTACAACATTGCCAACGCCAACAAGAAATACCAGCTGGCAGTTGGCTTCTACTACGGGGATACCTGGGATCCCACCAACGACTGGAGCTACCAGGGCATTACCAAGTGCAAGGATACCTACCAGGACGGCAGTGAGGCTCGGACAGATTATATCTGTGTGTACAGCGGGGATACCCTGGTGGGTGGTATCGAGCCCAACGGCAACAAGCCGGTTGTGACCACTGCGGCTACCACAGAGGGATCCGGCACCACGACCACCACAACCACTACGACAACCGACACCACCGTTCTGGGGGATGTGGACGGCAACGGCAAGGTAGAGGTCAATGACCTGGTACGGCTTGCCCGGTATGTGGCGCAGGATCAGGAACTGACTCCCGCACTGACTGCCCAGCAGATTACCAATGCGGATGTAAACTGCGATGGCACAGTGGATGCCAGCGACATCACCATGATCGCACGGGCGCTGGCCCGGCTGACCTCCTTAGAGGATTTCGGAAAATAACCAACAGAGAAAGCAAGCAGCCATACCGGCAAGCATCCGGTATGGCTGTTTTTGCGTATGGAATGGATCAGAGCACCAGGGAGGGAGCGGCGTAGACCCGAGACTTCAGCTCACTGTTCAGCATGTACAGTCCCTTTGCATCGGAGCCGAACAGCTCCATCTTGGTAATCAGATCGGAGGCATTCTTTTCCTCCTCCCCCTGCTCCTTGACGAACCAGTCCAGCACCTGCATGGTACGGAAGTCCCGTGCTTCGTAAGCGGCAGCGTAGATGGTATTGATTAGGGAGGTGACGTATTTCTCGTGCTCCAGTCCCTTAATCAGGGGCGTCATATTGTCTCCCCGTGTCCAATCCGGCTTGTCCACCGACGCAAAGACCACCGGCTCACTGTTGTTTTGCAGATACTGGTAGAATAGCATGGCGTGATCCCGTTCCTCCTGTGCCTGGATCCGGTACCAGTTTTCAAAGCCATCCAGTCCGACAGCAGCATAATAATTGGCAAAATCCAGGTAGAGATAAGCGGAGTACAGCTCCTTGTTGATTTGCTCGTTGATAAGATTTGCGACCTTATTGTCCATTGTGACACATCCTTTCTGAAGGGCATTGCCCGTCTTTATTCTGCCACATTTCGCCGGAAAAGTCAAGCCCGGCGGCCAAATCCGGAGAGAAGATTTACAACGGTGCATCATATTTTTTGTGCAGAATCAATAGAAAATCAACTGGTTTTGAGGCGTTTCGACTGATTTCGCCCCTCCCTTTCTTCATGCGGAAGGGGAGGCTAAAAAAAGGTGTTGACATTTGCACCAGCCTGTGCTATAATAAATAAGCACTCTGAGATATGGAGTGTATACAGAACGCGGGATGGAGCAGCTCGGTAGCTCGTCGGGCTCATAACCCGAAGGTCGTTGGTTCAAATCCAGCTCCCGCAACCAAATAAGCACCGAAGTTTTGATACAAACTTCGGTGCTTCTCTTTTACCCGAAAATCCCTTGATACAAGGGATTTCCCGGGTTCTTGCTTTTTTCGGGCTTTTTTCCGGGACATTTTATCCAGGAAAATTGGCCCGTTTTTTATTTTCCCCGGGCAAGGCTATCGTGTGATTTATGGGTTATCGTAGGATTTATACCCAATCGTAGGATTTATGGCTATCGTAGGATTTTCAGCTCCGGCGAACTTCTATGTCTCGATGATATTATGAAGCCATTCAGTGGCCACGTCGTTATTCAAAAATTCATCAATAATGGACACGATTTTTTCGAGCTTATCAATGGGCCAATAGCCTCTCTCAATTGACTTGATTTCATTATCGTTTTCGTCGAGGAACCGTATATCCCATGCTCTGCTCATTTCGTCATCTTCTAATGTAGGCAACTCAATACTATCCAATTGAAAGGCTAAGTGTTCAAATGCCTTTTCGTCCATCTCCATCGAATCATTATCGAGTATGTCTCCTCCATCAGCGACAGCAATCCATGATGCCTTTACTCCATTTTTTGTAGCGCCGATATCAAACGCGACGAACCCATACATCATTAACTCAACTTGGACTGTGATGGAAGTAATCATTTACTAATCCCCCTTGCTAAAAAGTGTGTACGTCTGTTTTATTTTTGCAAGCCGGAATAGTAAATATCGAGAAGCTCATAGCAGCGTCTGGTGATATATTCTTTTGAGAAACGATTGTTCCCGTTTATCAGAAGCGAATTCAGCGAAAGAGTATCTGTGCTTTTATCATAAACTACAAACGCTTTCTTTGCCAATACTCCGGCCGGGTATCGAAGTATTGTTCGTCTTGCAGCAAGCCTATCATTAGGATGCTGTACGAAACTGCTATCACTTTTTTCGGACGGCAGTCCCTCTTGAATTCTGTTTTTATAATATGCCCCCATACCCGATTTGATAGACAAAAAAGAATATGAT